>Ga0123352_10000883_pt1 | contig 38058 bp, 15 predicted proteins | sample TergutLab28metaG_FD_89700 | JGI IMG/M metagenome (GOLD analysis project Ga0123352, IMG submission 89700) | Labiotermes labralis P1 segment gut microbial communities from Petit-Saut dam, French Guiana - Lab288 P1 | ecosystem: Host-associated > Arthropoda: Insects > Digestive system > Gut ... | reverse complement strand
GTTGTGTGCAGTGCAGAGTGAGACTAGCGGCATGTGTGTTGTGTGCAGTGTACAGTGAGACTAGCGGCATGTGTGTTGTGTGCTGTGCACAGTGAGACTAGCGGCATGTGTGTTGTGTGCAGTGCACAGTGAGACTAGCGGCATGTGTGTTGTGTGCTGTGCAGAGTGAGACTAGCGGCATGTGTGTTGTGTGCAGTGCAGTTGCAATTTTACCGACTGTTTTAACATAAATATAACTTTAGTTAGGTACAGATAAATCTCCCTGATGATGGTCATTAAAGACCGAAACATGTAGGAGCGATATTATTGTGTATTTTAATATAAATTTAAAACTTTTAACCAAGTTAATAAATAGTGCATTTGTTTGGTGTGTGAACTGCGCAGATTTCAAAATGCACGGTACAAAGACAAAAACAACTAAATTTTATTTATTATATAGAACTACCTGTCTTAAAGACCAATTGTGAACCTGAGGATGACCTGAGATAGGTCGAAACATATAGTTCTTCATAATAAATATAATTTAGTTGTGTTTGAACAGATGTTGATTTAATTTTTTGTACAGTTGAAACTTATTCACGAAATATTACATTTTCTTCATTTCTAGATTTGTTTCTCTTCCAAATTTGAATATACTTTCCTGTAATATTGCATATCTACTACCTATGTTTCAGTTTTACAAATTTATAAACAATATTCACAGTTGTTTGGAAACACCCAAATGTTTTTAATATATCTGCTACATGTTTCGCCCCAGACGTAATAAAAAATAATTATAAACTCTGTAACAGTGTATTATTGTGTTACTGTGTGGGTTGTAAAACCGCCGATATGAACATAACGCGGATGCTTAAAGGAAGAAGGTAGCTTATATAATGAGCATGTGAGTGCACTCTTTTCTGTCGGGCTTGCAGTATAACTTCCTCATTTCACTCGCAGCTTGGTTTTGACAGTCGCAGAACACACAGTACTTGTTTAGTTATTACATTATATCCAGCACTTTGACTCCGGTGCAGTGCATCACTTGATAACGCTGATTCTCCTCGTGCTACAGGATTTCATCTTCTATACTACATTTAAGAAAGAGATGATGGCGAATTTTTCTCCGTCCTTCTACGTGTTGGTACAATAATTGTTTGTCTATTTATTTACGTTTCTCAACATACACTCTATTAGTAACAAGATGCAATCTTTGTCCTGAAATGCTGCATTTCGTGGAATTACTGTAGTGACCTTCAGCTTACTGTGCGGCTAGTGAGACAGTAATACTGAGTCACTTTGCAGAATGGCAGACGACAAGATGACTGTCAAACAGGAAACAAAAGTCCTGTTATTTCGCAGAAACGGCGAAGGTTACTGTAAAAGATACAGTTAATTACAATCGTGTAATTTAGGCCTCAGGAGGCGATGTGAATGAATTACAGTTACTTTGGAATAAGGCATCCCGTTGTGTTTGTTAGAGCACTGCATTTGTCAACGGATTCTGTGACAGTTAATAGAGGGGTACTTACAAAAGTAACGTTGTGTTAATAGTGACAGATTATATGGATGTAGAATTACAATGAATGGCCATCATAATGAACATATTGGTATGAGTAATAAAAGTTAATTTCTATCTTAGTAAATAACCAACTTGACGCACAATTCTTTTTCTTATATTTGTTTATTCCAGTTCTCTACATGTTTCGAGCAACCAAGTGCTGATCATCAGGAGACTCAGTTGTATCATTACGACCTCTGGTATATGTCACTCTATGTACGTGACTGTGTGGTATGCAGGTTTAGATGAAGCTCTGAGCCTGCATACCACACGGTCACCTACATAGAGTGACGTACACCAGAGGTCGTATTGACACAATTGACTCTCCTGATGTTGAGCACTTGGTTGCTCGAAACATGTAGAGAATTGGAATAAACAAATATAAGAAAAAGAATTATGCATCAAGTTGGTTATTTACGAAGATTGTAATAAGATGCACGGTCAACAAAAAAAAAGTTAATTTCTATATTTAAGTACATACGTAACATGCAACATTTCATTAAGAATATATATAAACATTTTGCGCGCCGTACCACATACCCATTTTTCAAAAGAGATTAAGTACCCGGAACATATGTGTGTTTCTGTACTGAAATGCATAAATTCACACAGTCTAGACCCGTTGAAATGGTTGCACAAGTTTGTCGGACAGATACAGAATTAATTGCTTTCTTGACGACTAGAACGACACTGAAATTGAAATTGCAACTATCTGGCCGCTGGGTGAGATGTATGAGCACCAATGTAATTGTATTTTTGAGGTGAAAATACAGGAAACATTAAAAAAAGCATGAGTCTTGAGGTGTGAAATGTACTTTTGAACAGCGTGAGTACCTGGTAGGGGCAAGAATTTTCGCACCTGTCCAGAACTGCACTGGGACCCACCCAACCTCCTATACAATGGGTACCGTGTCTTTCCCGGGGATAAAGTGAACACAGTTTGGCGTTGACCAACCACCTACATCTAGCGCGGAGGTTAAGGGAGGATTAGAGCTACACATCTACTTCCCCTCTGGTCCTTCGATGGCCTAGCCCAATTGAAATCTACTTTTACCTTTAGGTACTTAAATAGTCCTACTGAAATATATACACAACGTAACGACAAGGTATTGATATGTGAGAATCCAGGAATCTCCATCAGTTTCTTATGAAACTCCTTTATACCATTGGCTTTAATTCGCTCGAAATATCAAGAACGGTCAGAAGCTCTTTAACTTCTCCTCTTTTTCACGAAAGTTAGGTACGAAGTTTCTACGAAGAATGAAATTTGGAGTTTTTCGGTTGTAACTTCGAGGTATCATTCGGCGCTATAATGTTTTTTCACCGTTACTCGACATTCTTGTCTTCTTTAACTACAAAATAGTCTCCGAAGTGAGCTCGTATTTCTGTATGGTTACAGTTTAGCGTAACAGGGCAATTGTTGTCATTCCTTCATATTCCATGCACATACTGCCGCCCTTCTCTGAACGCTTCTATTTAAGTCATTAAATTTTACATTTGGAGTTGCTGTTGGTTTATTCACATCAGTACATGTGCCCAGTTTTGATTCCAGGGACTTCCAAGAGTGAGATAAATTTTAATGGGCCTTATCGTGCCTATGACAGTTACGGCAGCACAGGCACATAACGGAGGGACGGATTTGCATGCCACTTGTGTTGTTTTGTTTCCACTGTGCGTAGAAAATAGAAGGGGTCGCACAATGTCCCGCTGTTTAAAAAAAAAAATTGTAAGGAATATAAAATCCAAAGTGAAAGTCTAAAAATTCTTATGACAAATCGAATCATTCGGATAAAATATATTCGGTACCCTGACCAGCATACTGCTGCTGGTTAGGTATCATACTTGTACAGACGCTCAGTTATTTGTTGCTATAGCAACGGTCCAGTCAATTCTGTAACCTGCTAACTAGCGAGTCGTGCCTCGCCGTAATGACGGCGAGCTGGGCCAATATTGAGATACCTTGCTGAGAGCTCGGCCATTCCAGCTATGTCACGTAGAATGTGAACAACTCAGCAGGCCGGAGTACAAGGCAGAGCTATGTCAAACGTCACTGCTCTGGGCACCTTGGGGACCGCAACAACAGACATATAAGCACACAATTATTTAATTAGTATAACAACTGATGCACATGCATAAAAATTCCACATTAAAACATTAAAATTACTCCGACATGTTTCAATCCTAAGATCATAATCAGGCAGCTACACCTTCCTCGCTAAAGACACTATTAAAATTAGTCACTGATTAATTTTGATAGTGACTTTAGCGAGGAAGGTGTAGCTGGCTGATTATGATCTTAGGATTGAAATATGTCGGAGTAATTTTAATGTTTTAATGTGGAATTTTTTATATGTGCATCAGTTGGTATACTAATTAAATAATTCGACGATATGCACGATGAAAAAATAAGGATTTATAAGCAAACAGTTATATGCAATACACTGAAAACAGTTCCTCATTTTAACATTTTGACAGTATATTTAGCATCTACTTCAGTCAGTATGATACATTCTTTTAATAACGCATTTTAGCCACGTTCCTATGTGCTTCAACTGAAGTGTCACGTTCTATTATTAGACGTAAGTTTTCACTTCTCCCTATTGTACTGCACTAAACTCCTTGCTAATGACCTGGATGGGCGGAAACCTGTCGGCGGTGTATTAAAGACGGATCGATGCTTCCAACAACGGTGTGCATGGTTGAATATTTAATTTTTGATGACTTGATATGCTACATTACAAAACACACGTTTTGTTTATAAAGACGTTAGATGGGTGTGTTGAACGAATTTAATGGATGATATCTTGATATTTGGATCGATGGGTAGATGAATAGATTGGTCGGTTGTTTCGTGCTGTATTTGTTTACGGTTTATTTGATGACACTGCCAGTAAATCATTCTGTGCGGCATCAGATTTTTGGGTGATAGTAATTCATAGGAGATATTGTGACAGGAAATGGTTTTGCCCAAATTTAAGACACTATCCCAGAATTTGGTTGGAGGGATAAGATAAATACGGAGTACCTCAGGGCGTGTTGTGAACCTCCCGTGGTTCGAAAGGAGCACTTCCATATTGAAGTTAAAGCGGGCTTCCATACTGACACAGCGGGCATGCAGATAGACACTAGATTAGATTTTATTGATATCGATATTGCACAGACAGTTCTGATAGGCCCACAGACAGATGAACTGATGGTATATTGGCACTTATGATAAATAGATATTGATAGTGACAGATATTCCTCGCTGTTGACGGGTTCATACTTCGCGATGTAGCAGATTCTCGCCATCGCGCAAAAAAAAAAAATCTGAATTTTTCTTAACATTCCAGAAGGTCCTAGCTCCTACTCAAAATGTGTCTGCAAAAAAAACTTTCGACCGGCGGAAGTGGACCAGTATCAAAATAATATTGAAAGAACGTAAAAAGGAATTAGAAAGATTTAAATTTTTCATTTGTATTATTTTGTGGTTAAATGACGAAAAGAGATTTAGGTGTAAAAGAAACATTGAAATTAAATATTATAAAAAAGTAAAAATACAAACATTTTTTATTTTTATGGGAGGGGGTGGGGCGATCACTTCACGGATTTTCGCCTTTCGCGGGTGTTTTGGAAATTAACTCCTGCGAAAGTCGAGGGATAACTCTATATGTATGTATGTGTGTCTAATGAAGTAGGAACGTCTGTAGTTATTAGGCACTGACTCGATACGACGGTAGGTACATCTTTAAGTGTCTAGGTATGAGGGTAAATTCAAACAGCAGGTAGGTCAGTAAGTAGGAGTAAGCAAATAGACTGACATGGCAGTAGGTATGTTAATAACCAGATAAATATGTAAACAGATGTATGGATTAGTGAATAGATGTGTTTTACACACTATATTTGAGCAGACGTTTCGGGAGTTTCCATTACATTATAGCAGATATATATCTGTGCCAGAAAAGCTGTTACAAATGTCATCTGAGACCCAAATAATTACGAATTCTTTTTCCGTTTTCGTAGGAAATGCGTGATAGAAGAAGCGACTTGTGCGTTTGTTGAAACCTTAATTGTGTAACATGGCCAACACGCCACCTCTGCAAGATCGTCACCTACGACTCTATCAATCAAGAATAGGCTAACTTCAGTCGGTTCCCAGTGGTTTATATATTCATATCACTATAAATGTGCCAGTGATATCTGGAAAAATAATTTTGCCTGGAAGACCTAGATGACTTTCTATCCGAACTGGCTAACTGGAACGACTAGGCAACCTAATACCTCTTTTAAAATCTTTTGCTCTGTCGGGAGTACATTTATTACTTTAGTTTCTCTCGATGCTTTTGAAATGGGCACAAAATGCTTGGTGACGGTGTTGGTGTGTGTGAGTGTGCATGTGCATTGCTTACCTTTTACCAGCCCACCTTATCAACCCATTATCAACGACTGTCTAACAATTTGTTCACCACTCTAGACTGTAGGATAACGTTGAAATGAATCTTAAATGTAATGTGGAAGTGTGTGATGTGAAATGATGCTTCGAACAGGTGAAGATGGAACCGATAGTTTTCTCGAAATATTGATAAGAACTTAACACTACTCGCTGTTTAGTGATTAATTAACGTTTTGGTATTCAGCGTTATGACACCTTACAGCCCTGCAGTTTTGTACAAGTGTTTTGGAAGAAAACGCTGCCTCCATCTTCAACGTAAAATGTTGTAGCACCTGCTAGGCTACACAGTGCCTTTAGCCAGAAGACTGCAACCTAAATGTACACTTATCTGACGAACTTCAGATCAAGTTTGTTGATGTCACGTTTTTACGATAGGCCGTGAATAGAACTGGCTGTTAGTAACCTGCTTCTCACCATAGGGAAAAGGTTTGAGACCCAGAATTCTATGCGGAATTCGTGGTGGATAAGATAGTAACGAGACAAGAATTTTCTCCGGGTACATCGGTTGACCACTGTCATTTATCATTCCACCGATGCTCCATATTCATTCATCTATCATCCGGGGGACGGACACTGTGCCATTAGAGACCACAGTGTCACAGGCAGTTCGCCCCAGCAAGAGAATTAAAAAAAATCGTGGCTGTTTATTCCAAACGTAACGTTTGATTGTTGAGACTTCTTCAACCTCGTTCTTTGTTTAACTCCAGCAGACACCGTGGGGGTGTCGTTTAGAATGGCTGCAAAATATCGGCGACATTCACACTTATTCTTTACCGAAACCAGCCATCAAAATTTCTGGGACACTTTCATTTATACAAACTGTTCTGGGTTTCATCAAATGTAAAATTTCTATGAATACATTTTTGTAGCTTGGAGATTAAGAAAGCCAAGCAGTTTATTAATTACAAATAATATTCTTATTTTCGAGTGTGTGATTTTAGTTGCTTATAACACAGCAATATGACTTCAAATGTTTACATCATTTCCTGTCCCCTCTCTATTGTGTTCATAACCCGTAGTTACGTTACAAGGCTAGAAGCTGTAATGATCTAAAACTAAATCTTAAAGAAGCCGCGTTGCTTAATACAGCGCCAAGTCACAAAGACGTAACTTTGACTCTACACTGACGAAAGCAGGAAGCTTCAGGCTACGGTCGCGTTACCACTGGATATAAGAGCTTCCGATGTCCAAAGGATATGAGGCTGGGCAGACGGCATCTTTAATGGTGTGAACGTTGTGGTGACGCGATAAATCTCTTCTGTCGCCGGGATTCTAAACCCCGTACCCTACTAATTGTGCTAACGGAGCTACACTGGCCCAGCATAGATGGTTTTGATGTTTCGTTGTGGTTTAGAAAAAGGAAATATGGGAATTTGATATCATTGATGAGACAAAGGAAATCTTAATAGGAATATGTGAAGTTCCCAAAGCCCTTTTCATTAGTCTTATAAACGGAGACGTGTAGCTCACAATACACTAAAAATATAGTCTAAAACAGGACCCCCAAAAAAGAAGGTATTAGCAAAATGAAGAATAAATAAAAATGCAGTATCAGTTTCTTAAAATATCTTTGCCTGAAGTACGGAGGTTAATTTCTTTCAGCATACTCATCATGGAGGTAATAAAAGTTATGTGAAAATTGAGTGAAAAATAAGGAAATGTGTAAGAGTCTAAAGCAGTTTGGACCCTTTATTGTTCTTAGTACGTAATGATTTTTTCATTAATTTTCTAAGTAAGAAAATTTCATTGTTTAACACTTATTTCTTCCATAGACTTGGGATTACTGATTGCTCTAGGTCTCCTTTATTTTATAAATCACGGTATATTAGTTCCATATTTTAGGTAAAATAAAACAGAAAATCGCTCATTTTCTTCTTCCTTTGAATCTACTGTGTACACTAGTCCTTTTCTGAGGCTACTTGAAATATTCCTTCTATCATTTCCTGGGGCTTCCTTCATCGCGTCGTCTTATCTCCGTTTATAAATCCTAAGACGTAGAATTCTGTTGTTTTTTTTTCTTCCCAAGTAAAAAGACAGCGTAGCCGGTATAGTGACTAGGCTAGGGGCTGAAGACTCGAGGAATCGTGGTTCGATTTCCTGGCAGGTTCAAGAAGTTTTTATCTTCTTCAAGGCGACCAGCGCGGCTCTGGTACTTATCTAGGCTCCTAGACAATGAATAGGTCTAATGAGGACCCTTTCCGCAAGAGTTAAGCGCCCAGGCTCTGAAGCTAAACACTGACTGCCATTTCGTGTTCAAGTTGGGTATGTGTGGAACTAAACCTCCGTTTCATGTAACGCACAGTGAAGATAGTTAACTCTGTAGGATGATAGTGTTGGAAGCACGGATACGCACGCCTTGTGGCAGTGTTTGCAGGAAGCAGTCAGTTGTTACGGGGCGCTGGATGTTCACGTTCAGTAAGTTTCTGTTGTTACTGCAGTGTTCCTCTGAGCCGATTGTGACTTCTAGACAATAGAGTTGCCTATTGTACCAAATCTTTTTTTTCAAAAACTTTGTGTTGCTCGGTGGCTGTGAGGTAGGAGTGCAATTCAACGTAAACTTTGATCTGTGTGAAGTCGTAACTAGAATAGTTAAATATGAAATTATTTTCCATGACACTGCAATGAGATATGCGTAAGTGTTTGTAGAAGTTAAACAGTTATACATTTCACGCGTTCTGATGATTAACTTTGATAAGCTTAAGCGCCTGTCCTACTACGATTTCTAGTAAGTACAATTCAGCACCGTCATAATTCCTTCTCCGAGTGCCTACTGAAGTATCTGTATGGAGCCCATATTACAAAAGTCGTGAAAATTACAGTAGTTTATTACTTCGTGTGAAGAAATGCAGTGAAGTTGAGTTAATCTGTTTTGAGGGCTTCGGTCAAGGAAACAATTGCAGTGGCATGCAGTTCTGTGACATTACTAAACTGATACTCAAAGATGTATGTTCAGATTCCTCTAACTTTGCATAACTGATTTGTGATTCAATTTCGGTATGGAAAAGAAACTTATTTTTCCGCAACATTTTCAGACTGCGATGGGACACACCTTGCCTCCTGTTGAATGGGTAGGCCTACCGGGGTCTCCTTCTCCAGTGTTAAGGCGGCCAGAGCGCAAAGCCGACGAATCACATCCATTTATTACAGACGTTAAGAATGTATACAGCTGTATGTCCACTGTCCAGTTTGCGTGTATGATGTGTTGCTTAAATAACCGTATGTATATATCTATGTTTGAGTTTGGAAGATGCGTTGTTGCGAGTCCTTTGTGTGTGCTGTAGCTTATGCCACTGTTACACCCACGACGCAGGAAGATCGTGACGGTACGAACTGCCGCTGTACCTCCACGCTGTTGCGGCCTCAGCCTGAGGATATTCCTAGGATTAATTCGATACCAACTGGCGTGTCCTGACCCATAATCTCGGCAGCGGTCCGCTATGCAGTTCTCTCTCTCATTCTCTCTCTCTCTCTCACACACACATACACACATACTTTGTACCTGTACTTGACCCTCCATGAAGGAATTTCTTCAGAAAGAGCTAAAACAAATGGGCTACCGCATGTATTCGAATCATCTAATCTCTTTCTTTCATTACTCTTTTTAACTTCTCTCCGTTGTTTGTTTGCATGACACGATAAAACTTCTGAGGCAGTCGGTTACCGACTTTTATCTCTAGAGGCCCGGGTTTGATTCCAGGCTAGACAATGTGGGATTTGTGGTGGACAAAGTGGCACTTGGACGGGTTTGTGTCAAAGTATTTCAGGTTTCCTTCTTCAGTATCTTTCCATAAATGCTCCGTACTCATATTTCATTCATCTGCCGCTGATGCTGTATAATGTTAATAACTGACAGCTTTGCTAAATAAAATATTTCTCAATTTATGTCTCTCTCTCTGTCTCAGTAGCCCTACACGTTTGTACACTGAACGCGGAATGGTTTTTGTATATGTCGACTTATTTCGTCTTTGACACTACTGAACGCTTGTGGATTCGATTCCTACCTGACAGTAAACGCTTAACGCTCCATTACAAATACAGGGATATTAATACTGTACGAGGAAGTTAATGTTGTTGACTGAGAAATTCGTAGAAAGTGAATAGGACTACGGATATTCCATGGGTAAAATGGGCAGTTGTGGAAAATACAGTTATCGTTGTGCTTAGAAGAGTTAAACCTGTCAGGCCGTGTGACTTATCAGTCAATATCCTTACACCGAAAGCCTCTGTTCCATGATGATCGCCATTATTTGACTTAGTCTTACAGTCTCCAACCGAATAATATTCAGTGTACTTAAATTCCCGAGTTTTATCCATTTAACTGTAAAATTCAGGACTTCTCATTATGCTATATATTTAAAATACGTTATAATTCTTGTCTTCAATACACACATACACACACACACACACACACACACATATATATATATATATATATATATATATACACAGGTTTAATATGTTCCACATCCGTGCATTAAAGATACTTACACTTATGTCGATATATACAGAGTGTTTCAGAAGGTTTCTCCCATAATTCGGTAGAAGGTTCCCTATTTTAATTTAAATATATAAGGAAACATATCTCATATATGCTGTTGAACTCTTATGGAGATAGGTGAGGAGAATATGGTCCGCTTGCTGTTCTACGTACTGCACCTGTGCTACGTGATGTGTTGAACTTACACTGCGCAGGTCCGTCCTTGAGCCTGTAGTCAATCCAAGACATACGGAAGCGAGCGTACTAGGTAAAGTACTTAGAACACTAAGAACGACTTTTATGGAACTACTCCGAGCTTTCTAATTTAATGTCTTTTTGTCACTCAGATGTTAAGTACAGGTGTTAAAATTACAGGGACTGCAAATTTCTCCTCGTTTTAGTATGTATTTAGTAATCAATAAACGTATAACACTTTTCTTTTTTGAAAATTTATAGCCATTATCCCCGTAAAAAAGTTTAAATTCGGGTGTAGGTATCTTGCTTTTATCTGCATAATTTAAATTACATGCCGAAATATGGCAGATTCCTTCTAAAACGCTCTATGTACATGCATAGACATAAAATTGCAATTTCAGTTATTTTTTATTTTTTATTTTCATTGTTACACCGTGCATGTTGTCGAGTTACTCAATTATTACATCAACTACTGCACATATATACAATTTACACATCCAAACATTAAAAACGCTCCGACATGTTTCGGTCCTAAGACCATCATCAGGGAGCTATATCTTCCTTGCTAAAGTCACACTAGAAATATTCACATAATAATTTCGTTTTACCAGTTCGGTATCACGCAACGAAGCACAGAATGCAAATCCGCAGCAGGGCACTCTTCACAACATAACATTACACAACATGGCATGCTGCCACAATACCCAACTAGTAAACTGAAATTAATATGTGAATATTTCTAGTGTGACTTTAGCACGGAATATAAGGCTCCCTGAGGATGGTCTTAGGACCAAAACACGTCGGAGCGTTTTTAATGTTTTAATGTGTAAATTTTATAAATTTTTTATATGTGTGCAGTGGTTGGTTTAATAATTGAGTAATGCATTTTCAGTGTTTTTATTTTAAGGGATAAATGTTGCGGGTTGGCAATCCAGGTGAGTTTTTGGAAGTTCTTATGTTCTACATGCAAGTAAACGCGTACCTATACTTTTCATAAGAATATTCGAGTAATGACGTCCTGCAGCAAGTGATGTACACACTGGCTGTAGTTCTTGCTTTCCTCTAAATTTTTCTCACTGTGCACTTAGTGAAGGATTTGACATTTTAGAAGATCGTGATTTTGTGAATGTCCCTTTTTTGAAATACAAATCTCCTAAGGCCATCATTACGTAGATTACTGTCTTCTGAGTTATGGCGTTATGTTGTTTGGTACTTGAATGTCAAAGTTTTCAAGTAACGAAGTATTGGGGAAATGTCTAATGATTATCCCCGTCCATCATGATAACACATTCAAAGAAATGCGTTTTTGTGTTAGAGGTGGAAAAACATATAGCTGGGTCGAATATGTGGCCAGAGATCACTTGGTGTGTCATCGTATCCCAAATCGGAGTTTCACTGGAAGTAACCTGCACAAACACCGATACAATCGGACTATTTGAAAAACACGATTTATTGTTGTGGCTAATCACTTCATAACTTTTAAGTGTCATCTGCAGCGTTATTGTGTCAGTTGCAAATATCCATTGGAATGGACTTGTACCAGTGGCCTCGTACACACGTATGTCTCTCTCACGTTGTTTGACACAGTCGATATAGCGCAGCTTGATTAACACTTTATAGAGTGACATTTGTATAAGCTCTTGGATCGTACGTCAAAAAGAACAAATACCATTCTTATTATAAGGAACAACCGGTAATGCTGTTTAGAATAATACTGTTTTTTTTTTACTAAGAGAATCATGCGAAACTCTGTGTACAAAATGAAGGATTTTCTGTTATTACAGCAAGTGGTTCAAATATTAAACACAGGGCTTTAGACGTTAACACGCCCAAGATCGTGTACTGAGTGCAGTGCATAAGTAAACTGTATTTACGTTACTTATTGGTCGTAGATGAGTATAGGTACATGTATGTGGGTCTGAGAGGTTACATTTTCAAATTCACGAACAAAAAAAAATCGTTATTTGAAGGCGGAGAAGATGCTTTGTATGTCGGTGAATTTATTTATTTTTTTAGTCTTTATTTAATGATATGGTCAGAAATGTGTAGAGTTGAATGACTGGGTGTTCCTGTATATTGAATTAGCATTTGGAAGGAAGCAGCCGTATCCTAACTTTGGGAACTATATTTGTATGTGCCAGGGGGACTGAGGAAAACCACAGAGACATCATTAAGGGCCGAGATTCGAGCCTGGTGTCCCCGTGTAACCTGCAGGATGATAACTAAGCTAAATGCTCTTTCGACTCCAAGCAGACAATCGACTTTTCTCTTCTTTACAACATACAGAAAGACCCTACGCGCCGTCCACTATCGTATTCAATGAATACGGGGGGTAAAACGGCCGGATCATCAAGCTAAACACTTACATATATTACCAAGGATGAGAGTATGTGGAGATGTGCCTCCGTGGCATGTAGAGGGACGACTTAATCTTTACGATCCCTGACCCACAACTTCTGTGCTTGGTTGTAGCATATACGTTCTTGACAGTGGCTTTGCATGATTAATGTCTCTTACATTAATAAGGAGCCGATGTGAGTGTGTCGCGAGGTCTAAGACTTGGGTCTACGGCCACTCGCTTGCTGGGATTACGGGCTCGAATCCCGTCGTGGTTATGGATGTCTGTCTCTTGTGAGTGTTGTGTGTTGTCAGGTAGAGTTATCTGTAACGGGTCGATCACTCGCCCAGAGTAGTCCTACCGAATGTAGTGTGCTTGCGTGTGTTCGTGAAATCTGAACGGTCAGGAGACCTAGATCTACTAGGTTTGTCGAGCTAAAAAAAAATAATTTTTTCATGATTCCAAGGTTGTATTTTCCGCTTATGCGAAAATATTCGTTATGTCACTAACAAGCATCAGTAAATCCTTTCCTACCATCAGCTTCTTGCTGATGATCAGTGTGGCCTGCGGCATTCTATGTTGTATATCCACCGCTCTTGTGGAGATATTACGTGTTCTGTGTCTTGTGTGAACACCGGACTGATACTGCAGTCGACGTTCCCTGGTATTGCGGAAGTAGAACGCGGGTAAACTACACTGTGTTGCAAGAAAAAGCACAGTTTGAGATGGAACTCTTGGTGCAACTGAAATACACTGTCTAAGTTGTGTCAGCGCTGACGGTCCCACATGGAGCAGGGATCTGTTCGTCTTACACCGCTTAGTGACGGTGTGGTGGGGGATGAATAGCGAGTCTTGTGGTGGTTTACCGTAGCCGCAGCATCCCTTATGCGGACTATCAACTGCTTTTGACCCAGTAAACGAGATGAGGAATCACTTTAATCATAAGGTTCCTAACGGATGGATCGGCGGAGGGGCGCCAACTGCCAGACCTCCTAGTTCGCTACGATTAACAGCACTGGATTTTTTCCCTGTAGCGTTAGGTGAAGAACCTTTCCTACCATGCCATGTATTTTGTCACGCTGCTATTACCTGGCTAAGGAAATAATTCCACGTATGTCATCGACTCGCTCAACTGGAATAAGTAAATAAATAAATACATTGGTCACTTATGATCACGTGACTGTGCCAGATACCGAGTCCGTGCAATGCGAATCTTGCTCGGCGTGCGAAAAAGTCCCCACCGTTTGTGGAATCATATTTCTAATTACCTTATTTATTAAACCTCTACACTGCTCGAGGTTTTAGTTTGTATTTCAGATGTTTTTCTTCTGTATTAATTTTAATGTTATGCTACAATTTAGGCCTAGGTCTCACAAGAGAATTCTTCTGTTTAGTGTTTTTCGATTAAAATTCTTTATTCACTTCGTCTTCTTCCCGTGCCCGCTAAATGTCCTTGTAATTTCATCCACCTTGGTGCGATAAAAAGCGAAAATTAAGACCCTCCTAGGATATGTCTCCAACCTCCCGTTAAATCACCCTCTTTAGATACAAATAACCTCCGTAGCACCCTGTTTTGACACACGGTCATTCTGTGTCTATTTCAATCTTGTGAGGTTTGACGCTGTGTAACCGTGCGGGTGCCTGGAAGTGCTGGCTAAATTCATTTGGAAGTCTGAAAAACCTATTTCCTACAAAACATTTTTAATTTACCTTATTACACGACATCATAACCCGGAACAACACAATGTACACTTTCGTTGCTTTGGAGACTTCAGGTCTCACTCAGAATGTGTGATTTTTCACTTGGGGGTGAGAATCCGTATTTCACACACACACACACACACACACACACACGCACACACCCATACAAAACGAAAGGCGTAATTACGGTGGTGAAAACCTACATTTTTATTACTTGTACTTTATAGAAAATTTTATATTGTTCATTACGTGCATTATCGAGAAGGAATTCACAACACTAAACCAACAACATGCACAAATTTGTTTCTTAGATATTAATACTATAATATCGCATTGATCACACACGTACTGGATGAAGAGATGGAGGCAAACTCTTCAAGAGTACTTTATGTAGCCACTGAATTTGTCTGCCTTCACTTAAGTTAAAAGTGTTTCAATGCGAGCCGCTGTTCTAGCGCCATAGTTCTAATCCAATCTTAGCGATCGCTTTGATATTACAGCAGGCGATGGGGAGATATTAGGTTTTGTGAAGACTCCGAAGCTTCGCCGTGTTATAACACTCGTTGCACAGTTACACTCTCATTGCACGTAGCTTATCTTCTCCGTAAAGGGATTGCTTTGTACTGCATATGTAACATTAACGATAGAAATGAGCTGAAAATGTGGTTACAGCGCCGGTGGTATTCTCACACGATCTCCGTGTTCATGTGCAACAGTTTGAATGTACAGAAGAGATATTATGTGTGAACAGAGTACATTGTTACAGTTATGTGCCCTGTTATACAAGGTAAGACAGACATCCTCGCAGTTTTGTCCAGAACAGTGAGTTTGAGGAAGGCACGGTTGCTTGCAGTAACTGTGAGCAGATATTAGTAAATATCCCGAACAATACTTTCTTCCCTGAAGACATAATTAGAGTTGGAACTAAGTAATGTTGTTAGCATTTAACTCTGTGTCTCCCTTTTCCTTTTGCAGCTGTGTTCCATATCTCTTCCAGGTGTAATCGTTAAACGCCTAATAAATCACTGTTGGTTGCGCGGTGCACAGACAGTAGCAGGCCGACTCTTTTCTGATCAAAGTCGATATTGAAGAAATAAAAGATACAAATATGAAGGCTGGATTCATCAGGCTCAGGATTCGTTCTGCTGCGTTCTGTCGAACTAGTTTTCTTTTAGACAGCCGATCTGTCATTCACTCAGTCACTCTCTCGCTGATTCATTCAGTAACTTGGGTGCGAATGGGTTTTTGTGAACGTGTCCTGTTCCAGCAAAGGTTTCTGACGACTTTTCATTTCCCTACTTTTCAACACACACTACATTTCTGAGAATAATTTTTCTTACGAATGATTATTGGTGAAAGGAATAATGTGATTTATACTGCATTAACCGGGTTTTCTCGATTCACGTCCAGGAGGATAAAAATAAGTTGGATGAAGAAAGTAATAATCGAGTTTCAAAGGGATCTGCACTGCACATAGGATTACTTGTGTGTGTGTGTTCTTGACCTTTTTCGTAATCTCGTATTCCACAAAGGCACGCAACGTCTCGGAAACTGGATCTCTTTCAGTCCTCGGATGAAAGGGTGAGACGGCACATACTCAGATGTGTTTCAGCTCTTTATGTCAGATCCAACTGACTACGTTGCTGCAGAAGCCTGTACGCGAGGACCCACCTTCCTTTTGTGAATTCTAGACGATGGACAAAGTTCAGTTGGTCCCAAACATGTAATGATGTTTTAAGCTGTCGGCCTAGAACAGATCACCCCAATGCTCAAAATAAATATATTCATTTATACAGGACGACAGTAAAAGGCATGATGCAGTATGCGTTGCATGAGGCGTCTGTTTGAAACCCTCTGTGGAGTTAGCAGTTCTCCTTCGTTCGTGGGAGATCACGGGCCGAAATTTCAGCACAAAGTCTGGCTATCCTGACAGGCTTGAGTGATTTTTCTCAGTCCGTCCAGATAATGGCACGACTGTTAACTTATACATACGTTGAAATGACGACTTTCTATTATTCCTGTTAATGGAGGCTTTACGTTGTGAACAACTGAATTCGTTGTTAAATAAAGAAAATAAGTAGTTGGGTTTAATAAAACAACACTGGAAGTGTAAGGTACGTCTAGGTTTACTTTCAACGGTATGTTAATCTACCTACTCTTTTAGTATATTATTATTACTATTATTAATATTAATATTATTTTCATTATAAAAATATTAGTAATTTTATTTCTGAAACAAACCATGTTTCTAGAGTATGAAATGTTGCAGCTATTTTGTGGTTACAACATGTGGTATATGCAATGTTATTTCCAATTACACATGTTTTCACTTTTATATTAGTACTTTCCGGAGAAAGTTTGCAGTGCCCAATGTGGCTGTTTTCTGTAGTTCCTTGATGTCATTCTTTCCAGTTATCTTGCTCGGGGATTTTATGAACTATTTTTAGATCGTTCCAGTTTCCCCTATTATTACTGGCTTCACTTTGGTTTTACGCTCCACATGTGCTGTATTACTATTGTAGGGTCTTTGTATTTTAAAACTTTTTCGTCTTTCTTCTTTCTAGTTCACAGTTCCAGCTCATGAATTTAGATATCAATAACACATATATATTCCCTTTTTATTATCACGAATTATGACGTCCAGTTTTTTTATTAGGGATGGTTCTGTCAGTTTCCACTTTTTGAATCAAACCTAAGGTTACCTTCATGCCTTGTTCCTACAAATTTCGGCACATGCTCATACAGGATTCCTTGTCTAATTTTAACCCTATGAGCGCGCACATGTTGAAGTGCAGCTGAACACACATTCTCTACCACAGGCCCGCTCAACCCCGCAGCTCGCAGACATATTGCCCTTGAGATATTCTTATGTTACTCCTAGATGAATTTGAAATATGAAAGGGTCTTGTAACTCTTTCCTTAGCAAAGCCGCAGAAGTTTTGAAAACTAGTCAGCTCTTTGTTTCTACGGCGATACATTGCATTACTAATTTATTCTGTACAAATATGCTAAGATTAGCGACACCCTAGCCTAGATTATGATTTTCAATACGTTTTTTCTTTCATTATTATTATCTTTTATTACGCGCGAAATACATAGAAGTACAGAGAGAAAGTTATACATACAACTGTGCCTATACGCTTTCGTTCTTCAGTCTGTGTATTGAATTCCATTTTCACGAAGACCAAAGTTTGCCGAAGTTACCCGCAACACATACAAGTTTGTGCAAGACACCTTTAACGTGTCGCTTTTTACAGGGTGTATCTAAAACGCTGGGACAGACTTTTAGGTAGCTATTCACGTCACAACAAAAGGTGTTCATATACACGTATGTTGAGAAACGAGTATGTTTTAAGTGTTACTGAAATGTTACATTTATAAATACATACCTTAATTGTGTAAATGTTTTCCTACATTTGACGTAATACATTTACAGTAGAGGTTCCCATTTTTATAGTTGTTGTGTTCTTATTGTAAATAAAGTCACAATTCACAACACATACTCAAAATGTTCTCCACCTGAATCAATATGCAGATGTACATATTTGATCATGGACAATCGCATCCTTTCAAAGGCTGCTGCGAATGTTATGAAAGGTATAAAAGTACATTGGTGAAGGCTGTCTTCATTTTCAACTGGACCTGAACGCATCACGTTTTTTAGTGTCGCCACATGTCTCCACAGATAAAAAATTAAAGGACTGCATTCAACAGGATGTTGTGCTGTACGTCTAAATCTGTCTGTGGACGTACATTAATATAGACTTTGTTCCTTATTTTGGTGTGGGGAAATCACCCTTGAAGTTTGTCAAAGCGTATTAGATACACCCGATATATTGTTATTTTGTCAATATTGGGCATGCTGATGTAATGTAGTCTATTGTCTTGTCATATTGATGATACCGTCTGCTTTTACTATCTCTTTCTGTTTTGAATGTGTTTGTTGCATTATATTTTATTTGTAAGGCCACTTTTTGTTCTTTTATTATTATTATTATTATTGTTATTATTATTTCCTTTGGCTAGCATAAAGATTAGTGGTAGAAATAACATTATAAGTTTCTAGTATTTGAAACCGAAATATCATAACAGACACCGGACTATAACACTAGGTTCCATCTTAAACGCGCTAAATCAAATTTATTTCCTAATATATCTTAAAATATTTGTATGTTAGGGGGTTTTGGATTTCTTATTTCCACATTATTTCAGACGAACTATGTCGCAGTCATTTCCGAACCAAAACTCCATGTATGTTTCTTGTCTCACACGTACGAACTTATTGTCAATGTTATCTTGTTACTTATATGGGGTTTCCAAATTTTGACACTTCTAACGTGCTTTTTAAAGTGAGCAGGCATAAACTACTTCTGTCCTGATGCCGGACATACTCGGCGTATTATGCTTATAACCCCACAGGTGTGACATAGCTTTATGTGGTAAATTCGAAATATATGTTTGCGTTGTGTTGCCATGCGGCCTTCCTGTCTTATTTTACCACCGTCTATAATACTGTACAGTAATTGGTTTATATATTGATTTCAATTGTTGAAACTTTCTGGCTTATACTCGAAACAGCCTTGCCGCATTCAAATAAGTCGGTGGAATTGTGGAGATTGCTATATACAAATTCTTTTCTCTACCGTTTCGTTTCGGATCTTTTTAATAAGAAAACTCGTATGTTTGGCTTTGTCATCCCCCAAATACAGCGGATATCTTCTTCTCTGCATTCCTGTCCTGATCCTTCCAATCTTCCAAATAACAATTTGTACACGTATTATAACACATTACTCCATTCTGTTACAGCCATCAAATTAGCCTTTCGAATTTCTGGTATTTTTTTTGTGAACAAAGTATTAAAGTAAACATTTTTAATTAGTTTTTTTTTGTTTTCTTTCTAGGTAAACGCCGTACGTCTTCCTATATATTGTACATGGTGGATCGTTATATTGTGGTAAGTCTCGTGTTAAAAAACCCCTGCCACGAAGGATTTCTTTAGCTCCTGTAAATATATTACGTTTGCAAGCCGTTTCTATACTATCGTGTTGAATATATTTCGTTCAAATGAGGGGAAATTTTTGGTCATTAAATTAAAAGCCAGTGGAGGCCAACATCGTTATGTTCCAGCTCTTTGCGAAAGCTTCTTTTTTAGAATGTCTGTGGTGAATTCGCAGCACTCAAGTACCGTCACGTCTCTGTAGGTTAGTTGTTAATTTCTTGAATGTGTCGCGAACATAAAATAAACTAAATGCAATTAAATGCAATTACATTTTTCAGTGCGAAAATCCAACAGCCCGAGACAGCCCGATCTATGCTGTACAAAGTTTGGCTCCGGTGAATTGTGTATCTTGAGCTGTGACCCTTAGAACTGTCCAGTTTTAAGGAACAACACAAGTTGAAACACGAACTTAAGCACGGGTCGCGTGGGCGTATCTTAATAGGTCGATGGTTTCACGAGATCTCGCAAGATTTTGTGAGAGTGTAAAAATAGCGATGGTATCGGTAGTGTATTGTGTCAGAAGTTGAGAACAAGGCACGTGAGGAGCCCCGCGGTGGGTTTAGTTATGATGAGGCTGCATGCGATGATTCGTTCGAAACAGAGATTGAAGAGTAGGAAGTAAATTATTACCCTCCTTTAAACATAGAACATCTTTGGTGCATAATTTCCTGACCTAGATTTGGGTGAGTGTGGTATCGACCGTTCCAAACTTCTTTGGTTGCGGTACATATGAGGACTGTACAGAAGGGCAAGCATAACGACCATGTCCTTGGAATTCAAAATACACACTACAATACTTGTTTAACTGAGAGTTGTTTTGTATGGGTGTGAAACATGGTCGCTGACATTGAGGGAGGAGCGTAGGCTGAAGATGTTTGAAAATAGGGTGTTGAGAATATTTGTGCCTAAGAGGGACGAGGAAACAGGGGAGCGGAGAAAACTACATAATGAGGAGCTTAATGATCTGTACTGCTCACCAAATATCATTCGGGTGATCAAAACGAGTAGTTTAAGATGGGCGGGGCATGTAGCGCGTATGGAGGAGAGGAGAAGTCTACACAGGAGTTTGGTGGGGGAAGCCTGAGGGAAAGAGACCACTTGGAAACCCAGATATAGATGAGAGATGGATCTCCAGAAAGTGGATGGAGGGGCAACTATGGGATCGATCGGGCTAAGGACAGGGGCACGTGGCGAGCTGTTATGAGTGAAGTAATGAACCTACGGATTCCATAAAATGCGGGGAATTTCTTGACTAGCTGAGAACCAGCTAGCTTCTCGATGACACTGCTCCATGGAGTAAATTAATTGAGGGTTATATATAGATACATATAATATATGTATTATTTACAAATTATGAAGCACCACCAGTATATTATAAACGTGCATGTTTTATGTACGACTCCACAGATGTTTTTCGGGCTTGATATTTTAGCTTATCCCGTTCAACTCTAAGTCGCAAAGTCACATTATGGTGAAAAGTGGGGAATGTAATTTAATTCTTTCATTCATTTTAGTCACAGTACTGCATACCTATGCCGGTCCCATTGGCCGCGAGGTCTAAGGCGTAGGTCTGCGGCCAATCGCCTGCTGAGATTGTGGGTTCGAATTCCACCTGGGGCATGGACATTTTTTGTGAGTATTGTGTGTGTTGTCAGGTAGAGGTCTCTGCGACGAGCTAATCACTCGTCTAGAGGAGTCCTACCGACTGTGGTGCGTCGTTGTGTGTGATCTAGAAATCTCGTGAATGAGGAGGCCCTGGCCCATTGTGAGTTGTCTCGCCAAAAACAAACAAACAAACTTAATTCCTATGTTGATAAGCTTACGTATCAAGTATCTTACATTATTAAACGCCAATCCTGGTGGCCATGCGGTCTAACTCTTAGGTCTGCCGCTGCTTTATTATAGCGATTGCAACTTCGAATCTCGCTGAGCGCATGGGTGTTCATCGCGTGTGTTTGGTTTGTGTTGTGTGGGTAGTGTCCAATGTGACGAGCTGGCCACTTGTTCAGGGGAGTCCTACCGGGTGCATGCGGTGCATGCGTGTGTGTGTCTGTGTGTGATCTAGAAACAACTACAATGAGGCGGTCTATTCCCCGAGATAAGCTGTAGCGCCACTGAAAGAAAAAAGCATCGAACAAAAATTAAAGTATATTTTAATGGAATGGTAATACAGGACGGTAAAGTACTGTTTTAAACTGGACTGTACTTAGTCGTATGAATTTTGTAGTTTCAAATAACGTTTGAAATATTTAGTCTGTGCTGTCGAACACACGTATATCGAGTCCTGTCATGGACGCATAGGTCTAAAAGTGCAAGCATATAAAGCGATCGCATTAAGTTGTAGTCTGCGTTGTGGAAGGCAGCGCAAAATTCTGGTTTTGATTAGGCACACAAGTCATAATCGCTGTACAGTAGGCTTCTAAAGCTCTAAGTCTGAAGTTATTTGAAGCTGGACAATTTGTAAATCGTCGAAATTGTGTATAAAAGTACTGTTCAGAAATTGGCTCCTTTTTCGTCAGCAGGTGAACGTGATATGAAGAGATATTTACTTTGTCGTGCCCCTAGCTGAAGCAGATAAGGCAAGAGTTTACCCCGAGATACTTGGGGGTCCACGAGGGCGAGAGGCTTCCAGGAACATAAAGAGTACTAAAATATATTGTGGGTTCCTTGGAACTCGATTCCGGTCTTATGATAAGGCAGTTTCTTGTTACGAGGTCTTTGGGTATCGTAGCCATAATTGTATGGCGGGGGGGGGATATTATCGGGTTGTGGGGACTCGGATAATAGGTCGCGTGGGGATCCCCTACTGGTTGTCTGCAGCAGGCCTGCTGCTTGGTTTCATGTTACAATATGTTGCCACGGTTAAATGGGGAAAAATGGGCAGGAACGTGACTTCTGTAACCACTAAAACCTGCCCGGAAAGCCTGAACATACGATTTAAAAATAATCAAATCAAATTTGCATTATGATAGTAGGCTCTCTAGGTCTGGAACCCTGCCACCAAGACCTACCAAACTCAGGCACTCGAAAAAAAGGTCTTTTTATTGTTTGATCCATTTTCAGTTTTCACAGTTTTTCTCCATTATGTCTTCATCAAGGCTTACCAACCCTCGTAATTTCAGTTATCCAAAAGAGCGCAATTATTAACAGTGTTCCCCATAAGGATGTACATACATACTCCTTGCATCCTTACCCCTTAATTTTCGACATTCCACTTTCGTGACGACGCTGATGACCAGTAGAAATCAAGCCTTTCACTGTACGATATTCTAAACATCTTACACACTCAAAAATTTATTAGGTACAAATACATTACTGAACACTTTAGGTTCTGGTATTTCACGTAAAATTCTCCGATCTTCTGGGATAGACCCGCGTTGCTAAGTGACTGGTGCCAGTCGAGTGTCGTGGCCCGATATCAAAGAAAGTTCAGAGAACTGAACTTCTCGGTTGCGAAAACGTAGTAACCCACATACTTCGTGTTGATTCCCCTAGCAAGGACCGTGTTTTACGCTCATAATTCAGCGGAAGGTACACGCTTTGAGATTGGTTATCAGTAGACTAATTTAAGAAGTCAATTTTTTTTCATTGAAACGATTTTCATTTTGAAGTTTTGATTTCTGCTTTGATATTCTTTTCTTCAGGTTATGGCCGTGTTAATATGTGCTAGGTTTTACCTCCTAATGTCTCAACGAATTGTCTCAAATGACAGGTTTTGACTAAATATTTGTGTGTTGAATTGCAGCTCTTATGTCGAACTTCCTAACTGGTAGCGTTTTGAAATTGTGTATGCAACTGTGGTTTTCGATACTGTTGAGACAATATATGATGTGATTTCTTTTACTCGGCATTTTCTTTATTAGTATGACTTGTGCCTTCCAGTGTAAAGCTGTGATGTTACTGTAGTATGTACCTTATGTTAAGGGGTTGTTTTTCACTGATATTTCTGTTAACGAAACCCATGAGAAAGACTTGAGAAAGTTATTTAATGCGACGTTTTAATAACTTGTGCATAACAATAGACACTTTACGTTACATCGGTACAATGTATCGCAACCAGAATACTGCTGAAAATTCCAAGTATCCATAACGGGCAATTTGTACGTACGTGCATACAACCATGCATACATACATACATACATACACACATACATACATAAATACACACACACACATACACATACATAAATACGTACTTACATACACACACATATATAAATACACATACATACACAAATATACACACATACATACATACATACGTACACACGTACATACATACATACATGCATGCATACATACATACATACGTACGTACGTACATACATACATATACATACATACATGCCTACATACATACGCACATACGTACATACGTACACACGTACATACGTAAATACATGCATACATACATACATACGTGCATACATACATACATACATACCTACGTACGTAATACATACATGCATATACACACATACATACATACATATACACACACATACATACACACACACATACATACATACATACATACGTACATACATACATACCTACATACATAGATACATACCAGCTGTTTATATGTAAATTTTCTTGACGATGATTTCGAAGTATCTGAATTTTGTCTTCCCTGTTATGAATTTATTCTGGGCTGTAATATTCTTCATGTTTGGCGTCCTTCGGGTTATGAAAAAAAAGTATATATTTTAGGAGTTGTTTCCTGGAAGGAGGGTTGGGGAGAACTGTACTGATAGTGCATCCGTTACTTTGTAGTAGGAAAAAAACACACACAGGTAATGGATACTTCATATTTATTCCCCTTACAAAGACGTTATACAATATTTCGTGGGCTTCACTAATGCAATATAACTTTAAAATACTTAACAAGTACTTTTTCTCACTTATTACGGAACCCCATTATTGTGTTCACAAGATTCCACGGCCCGACTATATTCTGTGCTGGATGAACCAAGAAATATTGACACTTCATATTAAGATTATTATTGCTCTCCCGTCTACACTTTTGTTTGTCATGTGTTCTCTTCCCATCATCATTTGAACAACTGTTTTTAAATTTTATCATTCAAGAAAAGAATGTAAGGGACATGTAGTAACACGTAAAAGGAAACCTTCTAATATAACAATTGGCCACCATGTTTATCGTTAAAAATTTATACGTTGTGTTGTTATGGATCTTACAAGGAAACAGCGATTAGCTGCATATAGAGAATTAACTGATTAAACGTTTTAAGTGATTCGGACTGTGTTTACTAGAAGGTACGAATTGATTTTTTCAATATAAATAAGATTCATTGCTGCTCGTAAACCCTTCTCTTGTCACAGCGGGTGCCCAAGACTGATGCCAAACAATATTTAGTATATAGACAAAAATGTGGTCGTGGGCACACAAAGGCCTGGTAATCAAGGCCTACTTTCATTCATGACATGACTTTGTGACTTGGTTTCCAAAGTGTTCAACGTCTTCGTACACTCTATTGTTAATATTTTCTTCTCGTTCAAAGGCATTCTTACTTGCTTCACATTGATACGGACTTAACGTTTACGAGCCCTGTGTTCAGGTTTACTGCCACCGAGTGGTAAACCGATATCACTGCACTTCGCCATAGAATCAGCTTTATGGTCGGCATTTAATAGGTCGTAGTACCGTGTATCGACCAATCGATTAATGATTAAGTTTATCAGTTCCTTTCCACATGGTTTGTGTATACTGCTGATCCTTCGTTTCTTCCGTCCTGTTTCCTCATGAGGTTTTATAGAGCTGTAGTGTTGATGCGTTGTTATTGACAATCGATAAATTCAGACGTCTTGTGAGAAAACCCATGGATCAGTTTTTAAACTCAACAGAGTTCTTTTCGTATTTCTGAACATTGAGCAGAGATATCTCATTCGGTCCTAATCTGATTCATCAAATTAAATTCCGTCTATTAGAATGCTTATTCGTGGATTCGTACCTTTAAAGTCATTCAGAAGGAGAGTGTCTTTCCTAACGAGTAAGGAAATACGTAAGAAAAAAAATGTATATAGCAGGAAGAGAAAATACTGTCCCACTTAATATTTAATTCACTAGCATGCAAGTTTGAATTAGTGATCGTGAAGTGAACTGATAAAAATAAAAATAGGTCCATCCTTGCTGAATAGCAAGGTAGCATACGGTGTTGCCATTGTAAAACACAGCGTAACCGCAGCTTAAATGTGAAGCTGGTCGCGCTTTTTCCCGCTTCAATGACATAGGCGCAGCGTTTTAATTTGAAACCCCTTACATGTTGATAACATTTCTGTGTGTATATTTTGTGTTGGATATACAGGCATACAGTATTCGTGTTTGGCTATATAATGTATTTGTAGGGATGGCAGTCCTAATTCCAACCGTTCGTAGGTAACCACAAATATTTCAACCCTTACTCGGTCTAACGCTGTAAGCCAGATGCGACAGATTATTTTTGAGCGGGAGAGGGGTTTGTTGCACGGAGCCCGACTTCCAGCAGTATCGCGAAAAAAATTCTATAATTCGGAAATTTTCAAACTGTTGTTGGCCTTAGGCCTTCTGATTTCCTGGCTTGTGAGTTACGTTTATAGACATTTTGTGGGGCCCTGGATTGGAGGATCGACGAGTTTCAGTGCCACTATCTAGGTAGATAGAACAACATAACGAAAAATACAAACATAAGAAAGTAGATCAGAAAATAAGTAAACAACGCAGAAACTTCGAGTTCTGATTGAATAGTACCACTGCTTTTGTAAATAAGGGAGGCGTTTTAGCTGTGATCGCGATGTGTTGTTCCTTGTGGCTTTCTTTCTTATACGTTATAGTGTTTCGTCTTATTTTTTACTTCAACCCATTCTTATGCGAAGGAAATACTGCTCAGCTGACGACGTTCCGTCTACAGATGTGGAAACACAACTTCCTTGGGATAAAACTAGAGCCTTGGTATTTTATATTTTGCCCTCCAGTCTCTGAAAGTCTCTGGTGAGAAGAACTACAGCGTGCTGCTATAAATCGGACCGGCAGCGCTTTCCTATATTGGACCACGTACTTCATGTGTTCCATTTCAGGAACAGGAGGAGAAATCCTTCGTTATAACTTTAGGTATCTTTTCCCTGATCCTCACTTTCTTCGGTACTTAACGCATAGAGTGGGGGAAGTAGGAAACGAGGGGGGAAGAATGGTGGAGAGAGTACTGGTTTCATATCGGAATGGAGATTCAGTCGATATGCTTAATTTCAACGCCGCGAAATTCTGTTTTGTTCTGTGGTCCATTGTGGGTATATACATGTTTATATTGAACAGATCCAGACTTTCAGGAATCCTTTTTCATATACACTTTCCTTTGCAGCGAGAAAAAGAATAAGAATGTGATTAAATTCCTCATGATATCCTTTGTGATATAGAATTACACTTTTACGTTCTTTCCTTCAAGTTTCTTATAAAATCGCTCTTATTCTTAGGGGTCCCCATATATGCGGTAATCACCCACTCTTTGCAATATCGTAAGGTTTGAAAGTTGTCTTTGGAATTAAGAAACATCCTGAGAAATTTAATTAAACTTTGCTAAGAATTGTAAGGCCAAAGAGTGCTAGAATATGACATAGAAATGTAACAAACTGTACGTTATCCGACCTAGTGGGAGGGGGAGCGATGTGCGGGTGGAAAACCAGTTATTCTTTGCCCAATTCCTAGCTTATAGCCTGGCCTATAGATACGAAGTTAGGAAGCCCAATAACCGAAACTAGGAAATGCTCCTTTTCAGAAGAACCACACATAAATATTATAATATTATAAACATTTTAAGACCTAAATATCTTGGGAACGTCTGCTACTTAATGCAGGTCGACATATGTCGCGTAGACCTAACTACGTCTAGGCTAGTCTAAGTGCCGTCATTTTTTAAATGTTATTCTGTAGGTTGTGTTATTGGCTGACACAAAAATACAGTGTAATAAGTTACCTAAACGCTGAAGTCCAGTTCCTTTAGAAAATAACATGATTTCTACGTGTTTGACTTATTTTTACGGGGACCGGTTTAACCCAAAGTACAGGAGCTCGCTTTGACACCTACACATTTTAAACACGTTTACGAAGTGGTGTAGGTGTTACTACCTTAGAACAAAGGGGAATTGAAAAACGGTAACAGCATTTTAGCGCACCCAAGTTTGAATAACACGAGTGCCGATGGAATGTTAGTCTTTAATTCCTTTGAAGCTTGTTAATTAGATGAGCAATCTAATAGTTTCCAGGTTAACTTTCCTGTTTCGCCTTCAGTTTCCAACACTAAGCCTCTCAACTCAGGTCTAAAGCTCCTTGTAGCTGTCATTTTCCTTCTTAGACCTAACACAACCTTAACATTTCTGGATACATTAATAGACTCTGTTATTGGCCATAAATTATTCATGGTCTTCATGGGATATTACGCTTTTCTGACACGATCGGAAAAGCAATTAATCCTGGCATTTCGGTCTGAATGCATATAGGCACACAATATCATCAAGCACGCGCTGTAAAAGGGGTGATGTGTAGTTGCATTACGGGGGCGCTTTCACAGGAAGGAACATTAAGCCTTACCCAGAAGTGGACAGAAATTCCCTGTAATTTTGTTATTATCCTCGGGCATTTTCCGAAAATAGAAGTGACGTATAAAGCATTGTAGTTGTTGTTATCATGATTTACGTCAGAGCTTTGAAAGTACGGTTCGTGGGCCATTTGTTGCTAGTATTTCCGAATGGCCTCAGAGGTAAAGTTCTCTTATTCGTAGGAGGAATTGAGACCGTAGGTCTGCTAGTGGACTACGTGGGCGGATGTCTATAAACCTATGAGTGTGCCTGATAAAAAGAATTAATATATGTAGACAATTAATAAGAATTAAGTATTACTCTATTCTGGGATGTGAGGATATATAGCCTAATGTTTCGTATGATCCTATTGCGTCCATTATCAGGTCATTTATAAACTCAGTACGGGCATTAACCTTCTAAAGTCTGCTGGTTACTTGATGCACCAACAGGTTTAAAATTCAACAACTGTACGTTCTGCCCACACTGTATTTATGTGTTTTGTATTTATCTGAGAACAACAAGCGAATTGTGCCACTTACAGCATAAACTGATTGGTTTTAATAACCGAAATGAAAAGTGTTTACTGCGCGGTACGAGCTGGGTCTTTAAATAAATCAGTCTGCGCTTCGTCTTTAAAGGGTTACGTTCCCATGCACCTTCCTTAAATTTACACAAGACTGCAGGCTTCAACCCCAGAAGACAGGGATCTTCAGCCTTGCCGTCGTTATAACATTGAAAATGAATGAATGAATGAATGAATAAATAAATATATATATAAATGAATAATAATTCGGAAGAAAGAATAAAATAAATTATTTTGCTATGTCCTACGTGAATTTATCAAACACTTTATCCGTCAAACAGATCATTAGAACTGAGAATTCAGTTACGTGTTTATTATGTGTCTGTGCAGAAGGCACCGTTGTGTTTGACTGCCGGACGGTTAGCACAAAAAGACAGAAAAGCACCGGATGTGTCGATGTTGCTTTGGCTGTGGTGATTCCAAATTACTTTCTAAAATTTTAAAAATGCCGTCGTAAAATACTGGTAAATATTTCGATACAACAATTGACACTCTGGTAACAGAAGCCAAAATTTCGACAGAGCTGACAAAAATGTCCCCTATCGGGGACGATCCCGTGAACCGTCTGTACCCGCATTCCAACATGACAAGTTTTAGGTCCTTAATACTTCCCTTCCGTCGTCTTCTCGATCGTTGTAATAGCTGTTTTCCACGTCACTGCGCTGTCAGACTTCTATTTGAATTTACTACTCTCATCCCTTCCCGTCGGATGGTCATTGACTTCATTGCTGCAGCAACAGGATGACTGCAAAAGCCTTCTCGAAAATCTGTGTTATTTTATTTAATAAATTTCAAGCTTACGTTTGTTTCCTTAAATCCAACTATTAACCTAAAACTGTATCCAGCTGCATAAAAATCACGTTTCACACCCACACAATGAAATTTACAGAAGTCTTAGTTTATGTATCATATTGTAAGCCCTTCGCTGATTCACCAGCTGATGATAGAAGAAGTTCAGTCTGATTAACTATGTCACGTCATCGTCCGGAGTCACCGAGTAAAACTGCGAAAAGAATTAAGTCATCCCTCTGGCCCAACCCGCCCGGATGGCTGCAGATTACAAGTTAATCTCTTGAGTGGCATTGTACTAAAATGAATCACACAGGGCGCCCGCGTACTGGGGTTCTTGTTTGCGTTAAAATCACCCATGTAAGCAGCTGGCGTAAAGTGTCGAGTCATGCCACGTAACAAGCGGAGGCAGAATTAAGCTGTTACGTCTCGACTGCTTTATCATCATTAGCCGGAAGTGAGAGATAGGGAATAGACTATTTGCGGACCTTCCATTACGTATACAAAGAAACGCAGCTTAAAACGAAAATCGCTCCATCCCCGGTCACAGCGATCGAAGCTTGTTGTAAAATGCAACGGTGCCAGATACGAGGCTTGGGCAGCGAGGCCTAGCTTTCACTCTCCAAGACATGACATCACTCGTCCGGTTTGGCTACATTTTTTCGTTCGTTGCTTTTTTTTCACGTTGCTGTGAAACAATATTGGAAGGAAAGTTGTAAGTTCAGGCCTATACAAATGTATTTTTATTGTAGTCGTCATTCGTATACTCTGCTATACTCCGTACAATGTACTTTGCGAGGTAGATCTGGAAACTGTAAAATCTCCTCAAACTGCAGTTAATCTGTCTCCGCCTACAGCAGATGTACACGCCAGATGTTGTAATGTAACATATGTCGTGAAATATCCTTATGTATCCTGATAAGATCTTCGCTGCTCTGCGTTGTTGCGCAGCGCAGATCGCTTTGTTACCGACGTTTCGGGACATCGTGTCGGTCCCATCTTCAAGGGTCAAGGCGTCTAATGAAAATACCGCTAAACAAGTGCGTCGGTGCACGTGTAGGGAACGGTGCACCTATCCATTCGCTTTCCGGCATTCTTCTTGGAATCCTAGCCCCTGTGTTGTTTCGAAACTTCAGTAACACACGCACCTACGCTGTGCCACCACTCAGAATAGCGATCTCCACGTAAAATGCCCTGTGCGGTGCCCATGAGCGTCAACACATCTTTCGGATCTTCGTGTTTCAAATACTCCCGGTTTCAATCGAACTTGCTGACAGAGCATTCTCTGTTCCTTGGTTAATACCTGTAAGTCATTAATAGTCTGTTAATACACGAAAGTCTTCAGGTTTATTCACAGCCAAAAATCCATAATTTTTAGTCCAGGTGATCGTGCGGGCCAGCTGACTGGTCCACCGCGTCTATCCACTGTCCATCATATGTCTGGGTCTGGTGCTCTCGGAAAATGCGGAGAATTTGAGGTGCGCCGACGCGCGTGAATCACATGCAAGGTCGCGTATGAAGAGATTAATCTTGCAAAAGTGCTGGTAAATAGAAACACCGATGTTACGCTGCACCTGGTACGTAAGGCAACTGATCTTACGAGCTGATCTCCTAAGATGCCACACAGACACTGAAGGGAATTCGTCCATATATTGACTCGACTTGTTTGTTCATTAAAAGCGACTACCGCAAATCCTTAAATTACAAACCCCTCCTTTTAACAGCCGGTATATTTTGGATGAATGTAAGTCTTTATAATTCCCACAGTATTTACCAGCCCATCAAAATTCTACGCCCCATACTTGGAAGAACTACTTCTGTGCGTTCTAACATCCGAATTTCTTTCTCTTCCGACTAGAAGAAGGAAAGAGAGAAGCCTACGAAGATTCTAAAAAATATGACGCTCTTGTTCAGCTCCCCGCCCCTCCATACCACGAAATAATATGTTGTTCTCCGTAGGTTAAAAAAAACCATTAATGAAATAACCGTTGAAATTTAATTAACAAAATAAATTTTTTGCTGTGAATTTGACTGTTGTGTTAGCGTTGAAAATTTTGCTATACCTCCTGAACTTGTAAAATGTATGGCAAGGAATAAAATTTTACACTAAATTTTTTTTATAAATGCAGCCAAATTTTACCGAGGTCAATATTACATGTACCAGAATAGGCTGGTGTCTAATTTTACATTGCCTTAGCAGTGTATTTTCATGTCTGTTAAACCCAAACCAATAATAACTGACATATCTAAATATGGAACGTAGATTTGCATAATTTACTGGTGTACACCAAAACTGTTGGCTTACAGAACAGTATGAAACCAATACTGAACTTTATGGGTGGCTAATCTATGTAGATTAATCTCTTGTTTCCTGTTCTAATTGAAGTCTAGTTATCATTATCATTATCGCGGAGTGTAGTTTAAGCCAACAGAGGCTAAACAATTTTATGTTTTCACATCCTTTTGGCATTTTCCGTCTGGTCTGAGGTTTTATCTTTATCCTGCCCAGTGAATAATAGTAGGAAATGTTTTTCGAGTTCTGTTAAATTCGATGACCGGCCATTACATCATGTTCCAGCGGTTTTCATTGTATTGTATTCGCGTTAGACTATAAGCTGTACTGGAAATAAAGACCACATCATTTACATTCAGAAGGGTAATACAGCGCATCAGTAAACAATCCCTGCTAAACAGAGGTAATGGAGTGCGTAGACGTTTGCATGCATGGCCTGTAACAGACAGACCATCGGAGATCTGAGATGTTATTTGAAGGAATAATTACTTTCAGAAATTCGACAAACAACCCTTAAAAGCTAATATCAACCTGAATTATATTTAAAATTCAGTTTGCACTGAGCAGTAAACAAACTCTATCTCTCTCTCTCTGTGTTATAAAACCCAAGCGAAATAATCACACAGAAAGACACCCTGTCGGCAGAATGTAGAACGTTTTCATCTTTAATCTTGGTGGTACTTTGATTTTGAAGGACATTCCTTGCGCAGTTTATCTGCTTTTTGGTGAATTTATAAACGCCATTTCGATATATCGATTGGCTTATAAAATTCTCGTCTGTCTTCACGCACTTTTCTAAGCTGTGCTTCGACGTTCAAATGGTCTTTTCAGTATCCTCAAAATTTGCACTTAAGATGAGCCCTAGACTGTCTGCTTTCCCAAGTACCAAATTCCAAATATAATTTTCGTAGCTTACGTCTTTTCAAATCATCATTCCAAGTCCGCGGCCTAGGTAATGTTTCACAGCGTTAGGGATTAATTTATTTCTGGTCATTCCGTCTGGTGTTATGAAAAAGAAATACCGTTTCGGAAAATGGATATATTCACTTTCTCCGGTTAACTGGACGGAAGGCGCATTCCTAGTTGGTTCTGACAGAAAGACGTAAACTCAATCGTTTCACATCTTGCAAGTTGAACTCTGATACAGGCCTGTATGTGATATAACGTTGTCGGAGCCTTTTATAACAGAATTTATAACACACTAATCTTTTGCAATGACAAGTTGAGAGACAGAGAAACCTCCAGCTGAAGGAAATCTTATCGTTGGCTTTCTGCAACTTTGCTCAGCGTGTTCGTAGTTACCCTCCATACCTTGAGGTAATTTCTCCCGTCCTCAGACTGAGGATGATCCACAACGTAGTGAAGGGGGAACTCTTTAATATGGGAAGAAGTAAAATGCAAGTATAGGTCTAAGTTTGATAATAGAAGACACACAGAGTGATCCGTTTCCAAAAGCAGTGATGCGATTTGTGAAATACCCGGCTAACCACCTCACACCGATGTCCCGCACTGGCTGGTCGGTTAATTTATCCGCCCCAGTTGTCATTCAGATTCAGTCACACATTAATTCCCTTTCCCAGCCCATTTATCAGTTACGGTTCACGAGGTCTCATGTGCTGTTGACGGTGCGCTTGTATGTAGAGTGGTGTCTCATCTTACCCACTCACATTCATATTCGAAATACGTCCTAAGCCAGGATACTCTTATATACAGCCAATTGGTGTGGACCCATTTGTATTAATTCTGTGTCTTCCCACTCTCCCTGTACTGTGGCTGACAGGTATCACGAAATTAGGTTAATATGTTGTGACCCACAATATGAATGTCAGCTTGTTATATTAAGCAGCGTGCTTGTATTCCAGCACTGAGGTTTCTAATTAATATTAAATAGGAATTTCGGTAAGAAAACAGGTAATGCTATAATACTTATTTTAGGCTCTTTATTTTCAGTTCTAATAATGACGGTTCACATCTTGCTGCAGTCCTTTCGCACATATTCCTGCTAAAGCTGAAACATCTATCTTATTGAGCGGCGAGTTATCTCTTCCATATCGGCGGAAGACCCTGCTGTGTGTTATCAGATATCTTGTAACAAATATTTGTACTTCGCCGTCGTCTTTAATCTGTGGCCCCCAAGATTTTGCTTCAGCGCTGGAAACATTGGTGAGCGTTTGGCGATGAATCGCACGAAATTAGTCAAAGTCGATATAAGCGTTTAGGTTAAGAAATTATACGACTTTGATACTTACTTTCTGACCCACTTGCGTAAGTTACTGCTTATTACAATTAATGGTACGTTTCTCTTCACATGGGTGTAATTTCATGCCCTAAACTATATTCAGTTGGCCGGGTAGCTCAGTCGGTATAGCGACTGACTACGGGCTGGACGGTCCGGGATCGAATCGAGGCGGGGAAGAGATTTTCCGCCCTTCCAGACCGGCCCTGGCGCCCACCCAGCCTGCTGTACAATGGGTACCGGGTCTTTCCCGGGGGTAAAGTGCGGCCGGGGCGTGCTGCTGACCACTCACCCCCTTCTAGTGCCGCGGTCATGGAAGAGTAGAGCTATACGTCTACCTACTCTCTAGGCCACACCGGGCCTGTAACGGGATCACTTAAAAAACTGTTTTGATATGAGTTCTTCGCGATTTTACAAATTTTATTGTTCTTCACATTCGGTAACTGCAAATTCATATATATTATGTCAGTTATAAATACGTTTCTCATCGCCATGTCATCGTTGGGGCGGAAGTTAAAACGCTATTCAGTCTAATTATGCTGACGAGTGACGTCATATTTAAGGGGAAGTTAAACGCAGGGGAAAGATGTAATAAATGACAGCAGTGTATAATACCTGAAGAGGCTGTAAAAAATATAAAGAAGTAAGGAGCTTGATTCGGGTTCTAACAAAGACCCAGTGGTGTAGCTAAGTGTGGTGGTACCCTGGGCAAGTAATCACAATACCCACCCTTATCAAAGAATATGTACTTTTAAAAATCACAATTACTTTCTATACAGTCGTACTTTGTTAAAGTATTCACGTACCGTCATATGACAGGCAATAATAATGTTCACGCGCTAATCTCCCCTTTCTTTCTTATTTGTTATTTCTTTTCTTGGTGATTTATTAATTAATAACAATAATAACTAATCGTTCTTAAGTTATTATTTCTATCCAATAAATACAAGAGAGTTAATTTAAATCTGAACATAATATTTAATTGCGTACACGTAATCCTTGTTACTGTGGACATGTAATAAGTATTAAGTATTATATATCCCAAATGCGCACAATCAACCTGTAAAGCAATAACGGTTCTTAGCTTAGTCTGAAGATGATTATTGTAAGTCGAAATATTTTGCTTTAGTATTGTATTCTATTATAGTTGTGTTGACGGCAATATATAGTAATAAATTAATTATATATTCTGACTGTGCGACAGTCTTATGTACTCAGCGTGCTAAGCGCATGTACCGTAATGTATTATCACCTGTAGCTTCTCTGGATGTACCATATTTTTCCACGTTGTCACATCATGGACACGATTTTGGAGGGAAAATATATGCAGTATGAAATGTGTGTTTTGATTTTGTCTACGAATTTGTTTGAAAGATTTTTCATTCTAAGAAGAATTGAACGAGATTTTGTCATACATGTGCGTAGGTTTTCATATAAAGTATTCGTTATCCTTGTGAGATTTTAATAACATTTGAAGCTTTTTGACAGGTTTTTTAAAAATGCTGAAATATAAAATTACATGAAAATCCGTCCAGTGGTAACCGAGTTGATCCATGCAGATGGACAGACACATAGACGGACGAACGGACAGACAGACAGATACGACGAAGCTCCTTTCACAATATTACGTACGTGCGTAGAAACTGCAGTACATGTAAAATACAGACAGTCGGTATAAAAGACATCAGGTTAGTGATGTCCATTAAATCGGGAAATGTCTGCGAGGGAGTTAGGTTAGTTGTGGAGTTTCAGATGATGATATCACCATCACCATCAAGCACTTAAAAGAATTAACGGAATTTTTCATCGTCGTCACCATCATCATCATTTTCATCACCGTCATAAGTTATTTTTTATGATAATAATGAGAGGAAAAAATCGTGTTTTAAATGGACGCTTCAATTAGCTTAATTAGAATGCATTTTTGGTGGACGTTGAAGTCTTTTTGAGCCACCTTATCGTACGACCTTAAATATTTATTTCTTTACATTTCCCTCTCGTGAAAGTAGACTCTCTCTTTGAATTGGAATGTTTCTGTGAGATTACGCTATGCTTTGTACTTAACCAGCTACATAGACGGTATGCGTTTCACTAGCTTTGTGCTCAAGCCATTAGTCTGCTTTATTCGTGCATTGAAGTCACCATCAATTGCACGTAAATTTTCCTCTTTGGCATGAAAAGGAAAGCCCCCATTAGATTTGCTATAAAATCGAATGTCCCAAGCATTTTCCCTCTCTTACCGTCTTTCTCTTTCCCATTCTTACAGTTCGGACCCCATCTGCTATTGTGAAGCAGCCACATCAAAATTACAAGCTCTAGTTTCGTTAAACGTAAAAGAGGACTAGAATTGAGCCTAAAGTGAAATGGATGGCTTCGTCTCCCTTTGTTATTTCTTCCAGTGGTGAACTGTGTTGAAGTAATAGACATGAATCTTTTTGCGGGAATGACTGAGTTCAAGCCTCAAGCGTTTTTTACTCAGTGTAAGTGGAAGTAGACAAAAAGACTGAAGTTGTCACAATTAAATGCATTCTTAATGCAGGAGGTAGAATAAGCTGGCAAGCTTGTCGCACACGTACTTGAGAGGGATACGATGAGTGTTACTTATAAAGGAATTAAGAATTGATGCATGGTTGAGGGAAAATTCTTTATTTGAAGCATCGTTCTTAAAAGTTAAAGGCTTTTCACATTTATTCAAATAACGTTCACTCGCTGTTCTTCATGAATATCTGACAGACGTATTGGGCTAAAAAATACGGAAGTTTACACAATATTTTATACTTCACGAAAATTTACTTTATAACATTTCGGGGCCTATTTCACCTGACGTCTGATGTTCGATGATGAAAGCGTTGGTTCTTGCGTTCAAGTTGTATCAAGGTTGTACTCAGACATTCATGGAAACGTTTCTTTCAAAATGTGAAAAAGCATTTTATCCCTAAACTTAAGGAATTTATTGTACAGCAGTTTATAATTTATTTTAGATATTAAAGAAACATAGCTGTTTATGTTGGCTTGTTTTTTTATTTCCATGTACAAAGAATACTGTCGAAACAAGCACACATTCCCGTACATTCATAAAATTATAAGAAACAGAAAGTTCATTAAGTGTTCCTCATTGAGTAATGGGTATCTCTGAAATACGTGTGGATTTCTTGCCTCCCTTGTACAAACTTTTAGAACAGTTATTGATCTTGACATATTTAACAGCAGTTTGCAACCTTTTCACTTACGTAGCGTTAGGTATCAGGATACTTGTGAAGGAGGAATGTTAGGGGATGTGGAAGGAAGCAGTTCATTCTGATGTAACACGCCATCGCGACGTCTTATCTCATACAACGGTGTCGCGGAGCTTCCCTCTTTTAAGGCAAAACCGAAGCGCTACCCTCTGTAGGATAATGTCTTAGCATTTTTTGGAGTAACTGAGAAAACTAAAAACACAGCACATTAAAACCGAATGCAGTTACTTGTCCTTCTAATAAATCAGTCATCCTGCTCTCTCCCACACCAGTAAACAAGGCAGTTGATATAGGAATAAAAAAACTGTTGAAAGGACACAATCCCTTTCTCCTTAACAACCCATGAAGCCTACATTCTCTCCCGGCGTTAGAGATAATAATAATAATAATAATTAATCGTTAACTGGCACCAAGAAGAACTGCAAAAACTAGACCGGAAAACAAGGAATCTACTAATCATTCATGGACAGCATTACCCAAAAACAGATGTAGATCGCTTGTATGTCCCTAGAAAAACAGGGAGCAAGGGGCTTGATGCAGTTAGAAGCAGCCCACGCAGCAGAAATTACAAAATTGGCGGAATATGTAGATAGGAAGGAAGACCCACTAATACAGGTTGTCAGAACACACCAACACAACACCGACTCAGCAGTGTTACAGAGAGC
>Ga0123352_10000882_pt1 | contig 38068 bp, 16 predicted proteins | sample TergutLab28metaG_FD_89700 | JGI IMG/M metagenome (GOLD analysis project Ga0123352, IMG submission 89700) | Labiotermes labralis P1 segment gut microbial communities from Petit-Saut dam, French Guiana - Lab288 P1 | ecosystem: Host-associated > Arthropoda: Insects > Digestive system > Gut ... | reverse complement strand
TACGTTCCTTCCCTTGTTCAAATATGGTGACATGAGCCGCATTACAACGCTCTCTGGGAGTGATTCATTAGCAGAACTTAGTTCATCTTTTCCCAAGTATGGGAAGGCGTTACATAGATATTTGGTGTCATTATCTACTAACATCCAGAATTTTATCCCAAACTTGTCAGGTTTGTTCGCCATGTATTGGGTAAATGTGCATTTGGCTTTAGATGGAAAGAGTTGCTCATCTGCCTTAAGATTCTCCCCAGGTCTGTAGCAGAGAAAGCAGTTATCAATGAACCTCTGCCATACTTCAGAAGCCAGTGCAATTTTGTCACTTTGCAAACGTTGAGAACGTGTTCTCTTCAGATCAAATCTCAGATACCTTATTACTTCACGAAATCTGTTTCAAGACATGGTATAAGGGGAAAAACGAAGTCCCCAATTTACATTCCACAGCACATCATAGTCAACTGACCTGCAGCCATACGTCCCACGTGCGTATACAAGTGCTATAAATGCATCCAGTTCTTCAATGGCAAGTGACCATTTCTGTTCGCCTGCTCTGGCTGCTTCAGCTTCTGTGCAACGCTTGATGTGACGAAGGATTGAATCATCCATGAATAATCGCCAGGCCGAAGAGACTTTGTCCTCTGAGACACTCCGTGTGGCATATGATGTTGGGCCTGGTTGTTTCCTGAGCACGTTGTGGCTTCCAAATCTTCCGGAAGCACCCCTCCCACCCTCAATGACAGTCCACTTTGTTTCATTATATTTGCCAAGATACTCCGTGTCAACAGGATGCCCCATGAACTCAACTCTTCCTGTGCCTCTGCCTCGTCCTCTTCCTCTATTTCCTCTTGCTGTGTCTCTACGTCGTGTACTGCACCCTGCTTGTCCAACTTTCATGGCAGGCAAGACTTGTTGCTGCACATTACCTTCCAATTCTTCCTCCAGCCTACATGTATCTTCCGCATCGCAGTCACTTGATGAATCACCTGCAGCTCTGGGTGGCTCGTAGTCCTCATCCTCATCCCCATTTGGATCAAAGATGACTTCATCACTTGCATCAGACTCGTCTTCAGAAATGTCCTGCAGTTGCCGCAAGATTTCTTCAGGTCCGAGGTTACGGGCTTGTTGACAATGCATCTTGACCAGCGGTCTGACCTAAACTGCCGACTCTCATAAACGGTAGTGGCACTGTCCCATTACGTCATCACTACGTGATCGTTCCCTCCTTCTCACGCTACGACGACTGGAAAAAACTACGGCCTTGAATCAGTACATGGTACGCCAGCTACGGCAGCGGTCAAAATGACCGCATCTGGCGCTTGAAGGTAGCGTCTTCAATCTATGGTACCAGAGGTACCAGATGCGGAAAAGTTTGACTCCCCCGTATTGTAGACACACAATAATGAAAAGTCTAAACGTGCTGCGTTAGAACAATATACGGATTCAGAATAATAGAAAGTCAAAAGTCAGCAGCGGTCAAATTGACCGCCTTGGCGCTTCTAGTGTTAATCACACAATAGTTCAGAGTCCTCTTGGACGCAATGGAAATATAATCCACTTCCAAGCAATTATAAGTTAGGACTCAGACTCACTAGCCAAAAACGTGGTAATTTTTAAGCGTTCTTCGATGCGACACCGTTTGATCTTACCGGCTGCTTTCGACATTTTTAAAAAAGTTTCTGCTGCAATCTTCACAGTAACAAGTTTCTCTGAAACGTCAATAATGACCTACGATAACACTCCGCGTCACAAGCTTGCAGAATACGTAAGTCTTCCCTATAAGAACCTAAGGTAATAATTCTATACGAATATAGCAGTCATACCAAAACTATATTATCAGGTTTATATAACTTATCAACTACATGTTTCGGCCAATGCTGCTGTGGCCATCATCAGGTTGGATAGAATTTATCAGAGAAGCTATAAAGTTATGGTATAATACAGAACAATTATTAGTTACCTCATATCTATATAGCTTCTCTGATAAATTGTATCCAACCTGATGATGGCCACAGCAGCATTGGCCGAAATATCTAGTTGATAACTTACATATACCTGATAATATAGTTGCGTTATGACTGCTGTATCCTTATAGAATTATTGCCTTAGGTTCTAACAAACACAACGGTGATGAAGCTTCTTAAATTTCCCCATAAGAACCTCAAATCTCATGTGGCAACATTATCTTCTTGTACAGGGACGGTCAGAAACGCGTCAACACTTCAGTCCGAAGATAGGATACAAGTCTTTTTTTTTAAATTATCCCTTCCTTGTATATTTCACTTTCGATCTATCTTTTCGTTTTCCTTCCTTCTTGTCATCTTGCCGAACCGTTAAACTCTTTCTTTTCAATCTATTTTCCTCCTTTAAGAGAGAAAAAAAGTAGCATTATGCGATCATCATAATGCTTGTCGCATGTAAACTTATAAACCGCAACACCGTACTTTTAATTCCCTACAATTAGTAATAACAACATGGCGGATGCGCAAAAATGTGACGAGGGAAAGACAGTAGCGTCATTTCCTTCACGGTCCTGAAATAACCTATTTTGACAGGCTTTGGAAAAATATGCGACTCTCGTTAAGGGCACGTTTTACTGAATATAAGCTAAGTAACTATGCACTTGAAGGTGGAGGCAGCAGATTCCTCCAAAACTTCGGTACTCATCCACCAGATAGAGGACATCCCATTGTGTTAAAAGTACAATATTAAAATGAAATAAAATATGTACTCCGTCTGACACAACTATCTTTTTATTTTATTGTTTCAAATGTTGGCAACTAGTTTCGGCCTGACTAGGACATCATCAGGCCAATATTTATAAAAACTTAAAAATGCTGGTGTATATAACATAACTCGTCATATTATATACACCAACATTTTTATGTTTGTATAAATATTGTGACTGACGGAATACATATTGTATTTCATATTAATAATGTACAATAAGACCTCTTGGACCAGAAATCCATGCAGCAGGAAAGGAGGCTACGGGTTCTGTTCGCAGCTCCTTCATTTCGGTCATGTTTTTCTTTATTGTATTATTCTTTTTCCAATAATATTCTTTTCATGCTCTTGAAACGTGTACGCATCCTCACACTAGCTATGGTAACACATATCCTCGACAGAATGTCCTTTGTAATTCAGGTTACGTCCTGTGCTGCTCATGCAGTCCGTCCGCCCTCGTTACGGAAGATACTGTGATACTAGAATGAGAGATATTGCCTGTGCATAGTGGCAAGACATTAATTAAATTTAAGCTGGCTTCAACAAACACTGTTTAGTGACGGATAAACGTTCATCAGTCCGCTGATATAATCTCGTCGCCTGAATGTCCTGCCTATTGTCAATGTGCTACACCTGACATACAGCTGCCGTTACAGTGTGAACCCTCATGATTACACACAGTTCTTCAGGGAAATGGTGAAAAATTACACCGGCCAGCATTGTTACGCTAACATAAGATGAAGTTTTAAATTAATAATCTTTTACGCTGATTCTGCATCAAGTCAGTTTCCTTCAACAGTTTTTCATGCAAACATTTAAAGAAAGAACATCGCTTAGTGAATGTAAAACTGGATAATAGTGGCAGTGTATTCTGTGACTGGGTGTCAATAATATGACCCGTTATTAGTCAATAGCAGTGACATAATTATTTCAGATTGCATAATAAATGGTAAATAAATGCGTTATTTCTTCCATACACACAAAATTAAAGGGCAACAATACAACTGTAAATATACTGATAACTGTCCAACGAGACGCAACACAAAGCAGTCTATTTACTATTCTGCAAGTTCACTCTACATATTTCTGGTGTCAACCACACCCATTATCAGGAGTACACAAAACTGTAACTACACCTTCCGGTACTGGTCATATTTTTTGTGCAGCTACCTCCCTCCAACCTGGTCAAGCTTGGCCACGTTGGAGGGAGGTAGCTGCATAAAAAATACGGCCAGTACTGGAGGCTGCAGTTACAGTTTTGTGTACTCCTGATAATGGGTGTGGTTGACACCCGTAACATGTAGAGTGAACTTGCAGAATAATAAATAGACTGCTTTGTGTTGCGTCTCGTTGGACACTTATTAATATAGATCAACGATGTACGGAACCATAAACATAAAATGCAACTGTAAATATTAGGAATTCTTGACCGACACTTTTCTAACCAGTCTGCGCGATTTAGTCCAAATCAACTGATATTCTATAAGATGTAGGACACGGAAAAATATAAGATTTGTACGCCTCATGATCCGTGCGTTACAATTTAAATGTATCTAACCTCTATATTTTGTATTCCTGAAGACTGCCACATGGTTGGCCGAAACATGTACAATTCATTGTGTACATAAAATAATTTGAATCTACTTGTGTGCATTTGTTGGTACTATTGTTGTACATATATGCAAAACACGTTTTGATATGTTAATTTGACAGTACACTTTTATTACTGGAGGAATGGACAGTAATTTCTGTAAAAGACTGTGCATAAAAAAGAAAGTGTACACCTCTTAGTGCGAACACAGGAAATGAGTGTCTGTTTTGGCAAAATAAAGTGAATCTGGATTTGTGTTATACAGCGTCGCGTTTAAATTTTAAAATTTAAGAACGTGTTACTAATTTCGTACCTGGAGGGAAGAGATGTACACGTACACTATTTGTACCTGAATACACGTTGCCCCTAAAACATGAAGGAATTAACCTTTAGACGCCTAACGTCAACTATAGTCGACGTACCGCACAGCTACCCTCTAAATTTGCATTTTATATATGTATTCAACAAATATATGTACTGAATATTTTAAACATGGTGTATACTCTCCGTTTTCTCTTCAAAATACAGTTTGTTTCATAATTCTAAAGTATATGGTTCCTGTATTGTTCATATTTTGTATACAGGGTGTGCTAAAATTAAAAAAATTATTCCGGCGCCAAAAGGTTAAAACACATGGAAGATATCAGCATACATGAAATGATAATATTAAAACAGATTTTAAAAAGATGCGATGAAGTGTGTGTGGTGTGGTGGTGGTGTGTGTGTGTGTGTGTGTGTCTGTGTGTGTGTGGACTACATTAATTTGGCTCAGGACGGGAAAAATTTACAAGTCCTTGTCAACACAGTAATGAACCTTTGAATTCCATAAGCCTCAGATAAATTCTACTAGTCTCATGGGATTTATAGCTTCATGGTTTCCCTCTATGCCCACGTACGAATGTATTCTGAATGAACAAACACTTCATTAAATGCTATACATGGTTGATCCAGTATAATTTACTACAAGCTGAATAGCAGCTATTTCACACAAAAGTCTGGATCATATTCAACATATATAGGTAGAACAAGTACAGATTATACTGCAACGTGCATCAAGTAGCTGCAGTTTGCGCTATGAAAGTCCCTGTTCAATGGGTACCAGTGCTGAAAGCGGCCGGCACGTGAAGCCGACTACACATCTATCGACGAATCGATGGAAATTTTCTTTGACTTCATAAGCAGACCTTATACAGGGTGATGCAAAAGTCACTTGGCACTCGATGTTCAACAACAGAAAGGCCGTCTCATTGACCGTTGCACCACCCTATATAATTTTAATATTTGATACGGCCTCGTAAAATATTTGAACAAACTAGACTACGTAACAACATCATAAGTGACGGCGTGATTTGGTGTTACACATAAGAATGCGAAAATATGTAAAGGAGGCAGAAGAAATGAAAAGATAGATTAGAAGAGAAAAGGGGTTAGTCGGAGAGGCAATGGAAGGTAAATGCTCAAGGCAGTTGTGGTACTCTCTACCACAGCATCCCCTAGGCTAGACTTTGTTTAGGGCTAATCCTTAGATATATATGACCACCACGTCATCTCGCTCCCTTAAGGGAGGATTTACCGGGTGAGAAATGATATGAGCTTCGAACATTGTCCGACTTCCCACTCGTAGCAAAACCGCACTTGGCTAATGCTAGGATATGCAGATGAGACCTCACCCTTCAATGCGTTTGAACCGCATCTGAATTCCGGTAATGGCGTATAATGACGCTCTGTTTCATTTGTAACTGAATTATTTATTAGTCTAGATTAGAGAATGTCCTTCCAGAAACCCTAGCAATTCCTGTATTTTATACTCCTCCGACCTTACTCCAATCTAGAGGATAGTGAATAACCCCAGTAATTGATCATTATCTTCAAATGTGTAACCATTCAGAAGGATCAAGACCATTTTTCTCTGTGCTTCTACAGAATGGGAAAACTGTCGTTTTCAATCAAATTTCTTACACTAACGTATCATTCTCAAACTCTCTTATATCAACCTTATTGCTTATAAATACTTCAACTGTCTATAAAAATCCCCACTTCTTACAATCCACCTCGTGCGCTGTAGACTTGCGAGCCATTTTTCCAAGAAAACGTCTATCCTTAAGACTGGTGGAAATCTGTACCCACGCAGTGAATTATTCGACTGGTTTTGTATCATCATCATTCGACCTCTCACTTATTCCCATCTTTCTATTTGTTTGTTTCCATCTTCTTTACCTTTCTCTTCTTCTTCCCGCATTCTTTCATCATAGTCCTAAATAACAACGAATCAGTGAAAAAAAGCGCATTTTCGGTAGATGTCGTGTGTAATTGGGCAGCGTTAACATTTCAAGAACCCGGCTTCCTCCACCTTCAGGGTTCACTTCTAGCCGGAAGATTAAGTAGACGTGTTCCTCCGATACGCTGACCACCCAGTCAACTTCCACGCGGCCCCATCACCCCACAACAGAATGAATATCAACATTTCCTCACCACCAAAGCCTCAAATCAGCAATAAAATATTTTGCATCGTAAATAACAGCCGTCTTTCATGCATTCCTGTTGATGAGGGTTCACGTTGTACCTTGTCAGCAGCTTTCGGGAGGAAGGCAGCTGACAGGCTTATGCCACCGTGCGTACTCTGATATCAATGGGAAATGTTTTGCATAGCAAGTATGGCTCCTACTGCCGGCAAGGCATATAGCTAAACACTCAGGCCAGAATTCAAGCGGAATCAATGGAGCATCGAGCGTACCGCTGCTGATGCTACAGTAACACACTGACGTCGGCAGCCCTTAAGTTCAGCTCTCAAGTTGTGCAAAGTGTCCGCACGACAGTGCCCATACACCTGTAACTACTGACGTATTTTAATGAATGTTATACTTAGAATCTACAGCACAATTTGTGAGATCTGAGTTTCTCAAAGAAATGTTTACATAAATTACTATCTTGTGGGATGAGAAGCCAGGTATCAGTGTTACGAAATAACCTGCTGTCTCCGTCTACACAGCAGAATATGGCGGCATCAAGATCCTCCGAAACGTATGCACCTTTCTAGGAATTACTCGGCGAAACAAATGAAAAGACCTCACTGTCGTAAGGTCTTCAAATCGCATACCAACATAATATCCAGTAAGCCTACCTACACTCGTAGTTCTTAGTTCCTTGCAATAAATGACAAAGTAAATATAGACTTATCACAGTCATCTACATTGTATACAAAGGGGATCATACCAGCAGTTAAAATACACGTTTTAAAAAATCTTAAGGTTATACAGCATTTCAGAGCAAGTGTCCAAATTTGACAGTTTCCACACACTGGTAACTTATTCTGTTTTAAATACAGCCTTCACATGACAGTAATATTCCCCTCCGTGTTAGGACTGCAGTAATAAATCATTCAGAATAAACATTCCCCATCTTCTCTGATGTGATGCTGTGTCGCTGGGTTAGTGCTTCTTCTTCTTGGACCCTTCAACCCTCGAAGATGAAGGCACTACGTTCTTTTGAAACGTCGGGACACACAAATCCAGCAGTACAATGTCTCATCCAAATAGACCTAAATCCGCAACCATACCGTTGTGTAAGTCTAAAACCTCGCACTCGCGTAGAATCTTTATAGTCACCCGGTAGCCTCTATTCTAAATCGGCAGGAAACAAGGTCGATGAGACGCGACGTGTTGTTAATATCGTTTAATTTTTTTTTCTTGTTCAATGTGGCTAGTCCTCAGAAAACGGAGACTGGTTAAATTTACAGCATGAAGCATTGCACAGAATTCACACCTTTCCAGTACCAGACCTCTGCCGCTAGCCCAAAGGTCTCCTATGTGACAAGGTTGACTTTACGCGGAAAATACACGTTTCTTCTCGGTTAACCTGAGAACTGATGTTTGTCGTGGTTTCACTCAGTTTCTCCAAGCGAATTGTCAGATAACGCCATGAAACAGACTACAAGTGCTTTGTACCGAAGCATGGAACATTCATCGTGCTTGTGCGGTTATTTAAATATACGTCAAATAATTCTGAAATTGATGTTACACAGTGAAATGATCTACAAACCGAATAGGCAAGAATCTTGTGTGTCGTCATTAATCGTTGGTTAAGTATATCAGAAGTTTCCATTGCTTTATTTAGCGACGCTAAAAATTACTAAGATCAACCCTCACAGTGTCGACGGTACGTGTATGGAATATGAACGTGGAGCACTCACGAGTACGTTCTTGTACTCATGAACGCTGAAATATCGAATACGCATTTTGACTCGTCTGCTTTTTAGCCAATTACAAGATCAGCATAATACACAGACGAATAAAGTATACATACATAGAGAAAAAGCAATCCTTGTACAGGCCTGGGCAGGTCCTGAGGGTTCCAGAAGGTCGAAGCTCCCAAAATTTCTAGACAGTCGGCGCATGAAGGTGGTAAGGTTGTCAGCCCTTCGCACTTATTTCTGTAAGAGACTGAGTCGACCCCAAGGCCATAGTGCTACCGGAAAGATTAGGTCAATAAAAAATTTCATTGACACCATCGGTAATGGAACCCGCGACCTTCTGGCTGGTACCGCAGTGCCTCAACCAACTACACCACCGCGTGCACCCACTGTATACCCATAGTACAAAATCAAACAACAAAAATACAAGGCACAAGAAGAAAAATATTATTTACTTAACAAACAGGGTTAAAGTGAGAAAGTTTTAATTAATTAATAATAATAATACAGTATGTACCCTGGAAACATGGTTTGTTTCAGGTATATAGTTGTAAATACCCTGCATAAAGGTAATAACAAGGATACTACTACTATTACTACTAATGATAATAATAATAACGAAATTGGATCATCATAATTTTTATTGAAGTGTTAATAGGATGTAAGTTATCTTGAAATCTGTTCTCATTTGCACATCCGAATCAGTATGAGTTAAGAGTTTACAATTTGCAGCTGTACAGAAATGAGGACATTGTATTAATTTACTAAAGGCAATGTTGTCCATACGCTTAGTTATGCATCACCCCGTGAAGATGGATAGGGAGTGGAGGTAATGCGTCAGACATTCTTCAACTCCCCATAGGATGGAGAGAAGTGGTTTAGCTTCACGCCCTGGTCGCTTTATACCGGGAAAAGAACTGCCGGTACCCCCCGAAAGGGAGGCCTAGTCAAGTCTAGGGCCCGTCTGCAGGCTGCAGAGAAGAGGAAAATCTCTGGCGATTCCAGGAATCCAAACCCGACCATCCAGCACACAGCCCAGTCTCTATGCTTCCATCAGTTTACTAATTAAAGCCAGTTGTCTCGGTGTTCTGCAGTAATGCCACAACAACAATCAAATATGTTTTGTGTATATCAATGCAGATATCTGCTGTCTGTGAAACCAGTAGCCCTTATCATCACACTTTGTCAGTCATCACGCGTCTATATGTCACCACGCGGTGATAAAACACCCTACACCGCGGGTTGCCTGGTTTCCTCATCCCCCTGCCATCCGTTTCCCACTAATCAGATTAGTATCCATTCATGTAATTCACCATAGACCCAATTAGTCTTTGTCTGCATGTATACTGACGTTAACAGGCTCCCATGTTCACAGATCGAGGCTGTGCAACTACCAAATATTGTTTGAATACTACTGTTAACTGCTGCTGGAAAACTAACTGAACTACGTGTTTGACATAAGCTTTGGAGTTTATCCAGAGACTAGGTTAATAATGCATAGATTTTTACTTCACCGCCTTTACGCATATACAAGTTGTGGTGTTTATTTGGGCATAGAGACAACCCTACCTTTATCCGAAGGTTAAAGCCACTAACACTTAAGTCTTCGAAAAGACATTATCAAGTGAAAGGGCTTATCAAAAAAAGGCATCGCATTCAAGTATTAGAATTTTAACTGTCACACGTTTTACGTTCATTTTCTTTAATAAATGAATAATAATCATGGGTATTAATCTCTGGAACCAGAACACGGTGTTTCAATACAACTAATACAGCAAGCCATCAGAGGGCAGGATCCGGAGTTCCATCCACGCTGCTGTTACCAAGGACGTTTTCTCACTCAAAACCTACCTGCATTTTTGTCTCCCCAATTCCAGCGCCACATTTGGTCCATCAAAAAAAACTTCTCATACCTTATAGTAAAGGGCATGATTTTTAGCCGGTAGAGGAGTTAGCCGAGCTGGCGGACGGGCCTTCTGGGTGTGTTGAAGTGGTGAGGGGTGGGTGTTTATTTGCTTGTAACTTCAGTGTAACAAGGACAACTGTAGTTACGCAGGTGGAGGGGACTGGATCAAACATGCAGTCGCTGCATTAGTAACTCGATCCTTGCCTACCATTTAAAAATTCCACCAGTCAAAAACCGTGCAATGCACTGCACTATACTGCCCTAATGAGTATACCATTACACACAACGCACAAACCTATGTAGTTGTCAAACCGCTTATCGAAGTAACGTATTTTGCTCAAGTTTCCACATTTGAATTGTAAATAGATTCTCATATCACAATCCATGTGTACACAGACACTGTCTTTTAACCCTTTACAGACGACGTCCAGACTGCTTTATTTAAAGACCCAGTTCGTACCGTGCAGTAAACACTTTTCATCTCGGTTATAAAAACCAATCAGTTTATGCTGCAAGTGGAACAAGTCGCTCTTCATTCTGAGATAAATACAAAACACATCAAGTATGGGCAGAATGTACAATTCATGAATGCTAAACCTGTTGGTGCGTCAGGACAGGACAGTCTGGCTACATACCCTGTATTTTATTACGACTGTATTGTATTTATCTTGTTCACATCCGTGCACTAGTGTCACTATATCAAATAAACACCGACAAAAGCACTCACATATTAAAATCACAAGTTTATTAATACTATGCCCAACTCCAACCTGTTTCAACCCTAAAGGATATGAAGTATACTCCCTGAAGACGATCTTCTAAGGGTTGAAACATGTTGGAGTGACTATAGTGTTAATAAAGTGGTGATTTAATAATATATGAGTGCTTTCGTCTGTATTTATTTGATATGGTGATACTATTACATGGATATGTAGAAGGTACATATTAATTACTTTCGTCATGCCTTGAAAAGATTTTATAAAAATTCTATAATTTTATGTATTTTATATTATAATCATTATATACTATAACTTTACTTGCAAATATGTTTTGGATTCCATAATTTTACAACTGGTGATTTATTTTTTCGACTCGCGCTGCTAGAATGTATCGATTATACTCCCTGAAGATGATCCTTTAAGTATTGAAACATGTTGGAGTTACGTATAGTGTTAAACAAGTGGTGATTTAATAATACGAGTAGATGAGTGCATTTGTCGGAGTTTATTTGATATAGTATAGTATATTTATTATTTATGTTAAAGCCCTATACCTATACTGTTTCTTGTTTAATGTTTACGAGTGGCGTTTTATAGACAGGAGAGTGGCAGACCGAAATAAAAAAATATTAAGATTTAAAACCTGTTAGAAATGAATAAAAATAACAATAATAATATTTATTAATTGTAATTGGATTGTTACCCGGTGGCAGTGGTTATTTTACATGTATACAAAACATGAAATTGGTTACTAACAAATTTAAGTCGAGAGGGCTACATGAGAAGCATGTAGTGGCAACTTGGAATCTTGGGAACCATCTCAGCATTCGCTTATAGACACAGTGAAACCAAGAAAAGCCTGTGTCGAGGTGGCCGGTCGCAGGACCTTCCGATTACTGACTTCTAGCCAGCAGTCCGGCACAAAGCCGGCAAAAAGAACACACATAGGGAAAACTACGTTTGGAATTCGCAATGACCCTCAAGAAAGCTAACACAAGAATGATCCTCCAGTACCTATGTGCGAAAGTAACTGTTTTAACATAATGGTGGAAGCATTGTTGCATATTCTGCACATAATTTTATTTTTATTTTACTCTTTATTTTGTTTGAATCTATTCCTTTTATGTAAATCAAAATTTATTGTCACATACTGAACTGAAGAAAGACACAGCGAACAACAGAAACTGATCAAATGTGCGAATATCAGAATATGGGAACTGTACCAAATACCAAACACGTTCGCGCCTCTCTTCCAAGCGCGACGTTAAAAATGAATACCCTCATCTCACCCAGATAATGGTCATGCTTACACACACACTACTGGCTTTTTTAATATTTTAAAATTGAAAAGAATCTGTCTAAACCTAGGCTTGTGCATACAGAGGATGTCCAACGTAACGCGGGAACCGCTCACATTATCTGCATCAATAGTAAGTACTACATGCCTTACTAAAAGTTAAAGCATGTGTTTGAAGGTTACCTCTTTCGGTTCTCAGACGTGCCTGGTACTCGGTAAACAAACTATTAACCAGACAGGCAATGTATGTATAAACGTAACAATGAGGCGCGTTCGTGCAACCATTGTTGCAGCCATATTCCGAGTGGGTGCTTTTAGCCTTAGTTATCCAGCATGCAATGAGCATGTGCCATATTGTCATCTGTGGTCTCTCCGGTTCTACAATATTTTTTCCACGTTATCTAATAAACGGCAAGATTTTAGAAAAAAAAGTTGTTTAACAAAAAAAAAAGGCGTGTTTTGATTCGTTCTACAACTTTTGTCTGAAACATTTCTCATCCTAAAAAGAATCGAGCCAGATATGACGATAAATGTATATTGGTCTTCAAGTAAAGTGCTTGCTTTTCTTGTCGTATTTCAGTGACTCTTAGGTTTTCTAGACAGACTTTCTACACACATTCCAATACCAAATTTCATCAAAATCTGTTCAGTTGGAACCGAGATGTTCCATGCGGACCGACAGAGAGACATGACGAAGCGAACAGTTGTTTTTCGCAATTTTGCGAACGCGCCTAAAAATATTTGAAATTCTTGCCTAGAACTTTCCATTACTGCGCCCCTGGTGTTTGTCCTGTGTGTGTGTGTGTGTGTGTGTGTGGATTGCTTTATGTGTTGTTTTTCACAACCCCTCCCCCAGATAACAGTCACATGATCTTGGACTTCGTAAAAGAGAGATGCCTAATCTGAAACAGTCACACCTGCGCTTCGAATTGCGTCATCAAACGGGTGTCGGGGCAAAGACTGCACTATGTTTAGGCCGGGGCTGCATACAGATAAGCGGCTAGGTTTCCATTCGAGCCGTTGTTAATACTTCAGTGACATTCTTTCATGAAAATGAGATACAATGTACAGACAGCCTTGTGGAGTCGTTTTGGAATAGCTCATTAAAAGATAAATCCCAAACACCTTATCGGAATGGAACTCCGATCGTCCAGTCTATAGGTATTCTATGGTTTCCGTGTAGACTCTGCTGTATCTCATATCTCGACAGAAACAGACAGATGAAATACTCAGGCATAAATCAAATATCATATGTCAAATGTAAATTTTTAACTCTAAATTTCTACTGTCAACTATAAATTTCAAACGCCAACACCATACCACGTTCCAATGAAGAAACCACAACAAATAAAGAGTAAAGCAATCTCTGTACAGGCCTATTACAGGCCCATAGGGCTCCAGAAGGCTAAGGCTCCCAGATTTCAAGACAATCGGTTCATGACGGTGGTAAGGTTGTCAGCCCTACGCACCGGCCGTCTTTACCCCAAGAAAATATTCCTGGTACTCATTTCTGTTAGACGCTGAGTAGATCCCAGGGCCATAGTGCGGCCGGAAGGATTATACCAATGAAAAATTCCAGTGACACCATAGGGAATCGTACCCGCCACCTTTCGGCTTGTAATGCAAGGCCTCAACCAACTGCGCCACCGCGTACCCACTACAACTAATTTTCGGCCTATTCTCAAAAATATTGCGACTTATATACGTATATGTACACACACACACACATGTGTGTGTGTGATTCAGGGCCTATGGATGTGCATAAGACTGCATATAAATTAACAAACATATCTTTATATCTGGCTAATATACGAAGAAGAATCAAGCAGTAACTAATTTTAATCATTATAAGGACTGCATTACATATAAAACAATACTAACCTTGCATTTCCTTGAATTGTACTAGTAAAAAAATTGATAAAAAAAATAAATGTTTAAAAACTAACGTAAACCACCAGCACAACACAAGTGACTTAACGTTTTAGATATAGGCTATACCTGTTAAAAGTTGATGTACAGTAACAACAGTAGGCCTGTATTTTGGTGGTATGTATAAATATACCACCACAATACACGACAACTGAACCAGTGTAGTAGATACAAAATAAGGTAAAACATTTGAGAGCCGAGCTTCTGACAATGGTGCTGATGAAGATTCCAGTCTGCTGGGACACAACGTCATGTGGACTGATTTATACCTACTTCTGAGTAGTAATGAAAGAATGGAAGCATAGCTCCACTTCTCAGAAATCTTTGTGGCATAGGCCTTAATAAATTAATTAAACACTGGGACAAATTACCTCCACCTTAACCTCGAGACACAACATCTTATATTGTAAAAAGATATTGCCCAATTAAAAATGAAAGTCATATACAAAACTAAGTAAATTCTGAAAAATAGTTACGCTTTGATTAAACTGAAAATGTATTAACTGTCCAGAAAATCTATGGTGGAAATTAATTTAGCCATTAATAAACTGGGACTGTTTAATTTAAAAAAATAAAGAACTGAATGAAAAACAGACTGCTTTAGTAATTATTGAATTCTGTCACTGTCATTTTAACTGGAAGCAATACTCCCATCACGAACAGGAAAGATCTGTAGACTAATTTAACAGAAAAGAAGGAAATAAAGACGTGACCTATGTAGATAGCAAATGTAGGTATGTATGTATGTATGTACTATGTATGTATGTATGTTCTGTTCCATACTGGATATCCACAGTGTATGTAGTACCTGTCTTGAAAGGAAAACATTCATGTCCGAGGCACCTAGTCCTCTACACAGTGTGATTCAAGACTGACGGATAACAATGAAGTAAACAGAAAACATCTCTGTACCACGTACAATTGGGAAGTTCATAGCACAAGAAATTTCAAGTCGTTTGGGTTGTTACGCTGTGTCGTGGGGGTTAGAGTTCCAGACGCTGCGAAGGAACTTGGGGCCTTCAGCTTCAATGTCAAAAAGTACAAGAAGAAACACGTACTACATTATTACTGTTCTCGAGGGTTCTGTGTGACAGAGGTTTGATAGCTTTCGTGGCTGCGAATCATGAAGAGGTAGTTTTCTAGAAACTTCCAGTGCATGTAAGTATGAAGTTTCGAGTCTTCTCGGATGTTAGGCAGTGTTGAACTATTTATCAGTCGAAAGTATATAACAATTCAGAAGACACGAATCTTCATCAACACCACTGTGAATCCCTGAAATCTCGCACGGAGCGACTGAATGCTGCATAGGTTAGGTCCAGCGTGAATAATATACAACTTCTCGAGTAAGGTTTTAAACTACGCTATTCCTCATTCCCATACCTCATTTTACGTAGTACTTCTTACGTTCCGCTTCAATGACAAATCCAGGTGGCTGTTAAGTTCCGTTTCACAAAACTCATACACTCACACCATTGGAAACTTCACACTTAACACACTCTCACAAAACCGCTCACTATAACTACGCAATCTGGTGAATGATTTGGAAACTACAAAGTTTTCATATGTATCAGACGCTTATCGTTGATCACCGGCTGCCTGCTAGCTTACCGTAGCCAGCTGACATGGCGCACTCTACATCAAGCTTACAACGCACGTATCGCTGGGTCTGCGCGCCGTTTGTCGCCACGATCGTATCATTCGTAAGGCGCGTGTTTGTGTTTTGTAATATGCTAAATACAGTTCCTGCAGGAAACGAATTTTGCAAATAGATACCGTCATGGAAGACACATCCACATCCTTGTTCCGTTTAGCTATGGAGCTTGGTTTTGGCTCAGTGGATAAGTGAAAACTCAGCATTACGGGCATTGTTCTGAAGAATATACCATGTTAAATGACAAAGGCCATTACATAGGATTGTCATACATCAGTACATGACAAGAAAAGGGGACACTTCCCACATATCGATACAAAAAAGTAGGACATGTCAAAGAAGAATGAGGTTGAAAACGAGAACATATAAATAGTCACAATTTTATTAAATACAAGTCCCTACACAATTCTCTCGTCTAGCTGTTCTAATTTCAAGGGTATGAAATCAGAGTGTGGCGTTCATTAAGCGTACTGTTCAATGAGTTTTTCAGAATTTCCGCATCGAAGTTTACGGGGACATTCTGACGGTCAACTGCTGAATTCCTATGTTTTTTTAACTCGGATAATGTTAATATAATATTATAATTATGAATTTCTTAAAATATATTAAAAATAATTTTGCAATCTTATTAACATTAGAGTATGTAAAAGTTTCCAGAAATAACAAATAGACAAAACCTCAGACATTTCCACAAATCAAAAAACCCCGTCCGGACGGAAATTGTTGGGTCGTAAAAGAGTTGCAAAGAGAAGATGACATATGTTACCCACACCAGTCACAACCATAGTGTAGTGGCATTACATGATATTACGTTTGGTATGTGGTGTCCTATGAGTTCAACTAAGATTATTGGGCCCATTTTCTTTCTGAGAACACAAATTCACATTAGTCTGTTACACGCATACAGACAAACCTTTCGGCTAGGAGAAACACCATACCGCTTTTTAAAAGACAGTACCGCAGCTTACACGCCAAGCAATTCTGTGCGCTGCGAGTTTCTTTTTTCTTTTAGATTTTCGCAGGGGTGCAGCTGAGAATACCTCAGATTTACGCCTTATTTATAGTATTTTCCTGTGATAGAATAATTTTCAGGTGAGTGCAGCCTCCATGTTCACCAGGTCTGGACTCATGCGATTTTTTACTTGTTGTGCACGTTACAGGGTAACTTGTACAGCAATTATCGTAGCACTGAAAACGATCTGAAAGAAAACAACCAGAATGCAATTCTTTAATTTTCATCAGAACTTCGATGTGAAATATACGAACAAATTGTTTTCAGATGCGAAGGGTTTCTGCCAACCAAAGGAAATGACACCCAGCAATCCCTGTACAGGCCTGAACAGACCCTGAGGTTTCCAGGAGGCTGATGATCCCAGATTTCAAAACAGTCGGCACATGATGGTGGTAAGGTTGTCAGCCTCACACAACGGCCGCATTTACTCCCCAGGAAATACTCCTGGTACTCGTGTCGTTAGGGGCCCGAGTCGACCCCATGGCCACAATGCAGCCGAAAGGATTATGGCAATGATAAATTCCTATGACTACCGGGAATCAAACGTGCCACCTCCCGATTTGTGGAGCAGTGTCTCAAAACCACATCCAACACCTTATTTAAATATGGCGAGTAAGAACCTAATATCAACTGCATTACACTAAACCATAACGCGTAGGTGCTGACACACGGAAAACTGCATTTGGTTCTGGGAGTGACCAAGCATATGGAGCAGTTAAAATAATTATCTTATACATTGGACTATAATACAAAATAATATACGTACAGCCAATTATCCTAATAATACACCCTACACTCAACGTAAATGATCTGCAGTCTGCTAAGATATATTTTGGAACAAAGATAAACATAATTTTATGGGGAAATCGACCCAGAGTCTTAAAGCGGAGGACATGTTTAATTTTCTGTCAAATCTCTTTTTATGTCAACAAGTGACAGGTTTGGCTTCGTTGCAAATATTTTTGCATTTGCAGTTCATTGGCTTCAGCGGAGAGCGACTAACATGGCTTACTGCACAAATATCGCTGGAAATAATTTATTTGTACCAATAAAAGAAGTTAGCACAGCGTCAAATGGAAATAATTTATTTGTACCAATAAAGAAGTTAGCACAGCGTCAAACACATGAAGAACTTAAACATTTGATAATTAGAATATGCTTGCATTAGTGTTAAGAAAAGCTCCAGCCACTTCTGCTCGATGTACACACCATGCCGAACAGGCAAATACGCAAACACTAATAATACGTTTAATAATAACCAAACTACGCCGACCGTAATTATTTTAATTTAAAATAACCAAGGCTGAACATAGGCATATATAAAAATAGATGTGCAACGGTAAATTGTGTCTAATCAAACACTGTAGTCCATGACGTAACACCCATGTAGATTACCACATGTTCGTATATTATTGTATCTATCTTTAAGTGGCTATCCCGTTGTTGGTTTTTTATTACTGTATCTAGTTAAGTGCAGACGCTGGAATATATTTGGCGACTTGTCTCACTGCACGGAACATGGATAACTTAAAACCGTCAACTTAATTCCAGAGAACTATTTCCAGTGCCTTACGGTGCCGTAACTGGCCTTCTTGTTAACAACAGGCGTATGAAATAATAGGTGAATGTGCATCGTAGTAACTCTCTCGTATACGAACATCTGGAGCGTCTATTGAATTCTGAAGAACCATCTTCATCCCTCAGTGTCACCTAACATTGATCGCTGGGAAGGGATTGTCATGCCACTCGACGGATTTCTTGTTTACTTGGCAAGCCGAATATTTATGCAGCCGTCCAAGTTACAGTTTTCAAAAGTCAGTTAAAAGTAATTTAGAACACCGAAGATTAGAGTCCGTTTTGCATGCAAGCAACGTCTGGCACTGTTTGCTAAGTTTGTTTCTCTGAAGATGATCGATTACGGAAAATAAGGAAATGTTCTTGTAAATAAAATAAATACATAAGCAGAGGACTGATGTATACTTGAGCATACAGTGATAGTATTTTGTTGAATATTATGGGTTTTCAGGCAACATAAAATGAACATGTTCAAAATTGAACTCAAATCTTCAATGCCTTTTTAAACTTATTTATTTATCAATTTGTCTTCATCATAACCATCATAATAATCACATTCGTCCTCCTTCTCCTCCTCCTCCTCATCATCATCGTCATCACACTGCAATTGCTTTCTGTTTTACAAAACATTATTAAAATTTATTACTGTAAAGTTCCTTAAGCTTGACTATACCCAAGCAAGACTGGAAGCTACTGTGTACACACACACAGTATTTCCTTGCAGCCCATCTATTTGTTACATATTTTATGTACAATACAGTTACACTGCAAGATATATAGTTATGTATGCACATCATTTACAAATGCTACAAAAATACATGATCACAAACAATTACCTTTCTCTTGCAATATGCACTATTTACAGACAGAATGATAAAACTATATTGTTAATGTGATGAGTTAGCTGCTAAAAATGTAGTACATGAATTATTTTACCTCTAGAAGACTAGTAAAATATATAATTAATGAATTATTAACTTCAGTGACATTCTATACAATAAAAGCAAAAATGTAAAACTAGTACACATTATTATCATTTTATAGTCGTGAGGTTTATGTCATTTACTTCAGTGCACTTTGGCTTGCTTGGAAACATTATTAATCTATACATACAGTCATAACAGCTAATGATCAAATGTTCATGTCTTCATTCATTTACATACCTCACCCATGAAAGAAAAAAATCATTATAATTTTGTTAAGTTGTGAAAAGGACAAGCTTCAGGTAACTACAGTATAAAGACTATTCCTTAAACATCAGTTCAACAAAGTGCATGAAAATATGTCTTAATCTGTAACATTTTCTGTATGGAACATAAGGGGTTGAAATACAGTAGCAATTAGTGGGTGGTTGGATCTCATATTTTTGTTCTGCTGACAAAAATTCTGTGTGTCTCTTGCAGCTCTACACATGCCATGACAGTAATTCCACACATGCTAAGTCCAGCCACATGCTTGTGGAGCCATACGCTGATCTGTCTTTCTGATCCCAGGTGTCAGATCTTCAAGCCTTGTCTTTTTTGTTAATAGGCTGGTCCTCAACACAATTCAAAATGTAAATGTCCATTGGGGTTAGACCAGAAAACCTAGGTAGCCAATAAATTGGTCCTGATGTCCCAGTCCATCTACCTGGGAACTATGCATTCAGTCTTTTACAGATAATGTGGAGGTGCACCACGTATTAGAAAATAAGATCAGGATTTTCTTCAGTTTAAGGCATAATGTAGAAGACATCACTGGTCACTTTATTCTTCTTCAGAGTAAACCTATTCACTTTTGGAATGTCTTGTTCAAGAACACAATTCTGAAAAGTGAAGAAAATATGCAGTAGATTTCACTGCCATACATGTAGTAAAGTGAAGGTAATTCACATTTAAAATTCTAGAAATTTTTTTGTACCTCCTGTATAAAAATTGCTTATACAATTTACATGATACATGCACAATCACATCAATGTGAAAACAAAAAAAACTGTATGCCTTTCACAATTTCAGTGTTCAAAACAAATTTTTTCAATTACATTATTTTCCAAAGGTGATCAATACTTCATACATATTGCAATTTTTTCAGACAAACATAAAAACAAACTACAGCAAAGGCATCAGACGGTAACATATAACATACCCAGTAATATCCATTACAGTACAGGACATCTGTTTAACATGCAGCAGATATTCCTTGTGTGATAAGAAGCAATTTATTTTTTAATATGGATACTAAAGTTCTTTTTTTCTAAAAATCCAGAGACCATATTTACTTTACCCTCTACAGATGTTCTAATATTATGGAACCTACTTGTATTATCACTATAGATATTAACTTTATCACAAATCGAGTAAAACTGGCAGAGAACGTAAATTCTTTAATACTCAACAAGTAATGCCATACATTAAATTTTCATTTCCCATCAGCACAGTTGCAGGCATTTTACAACTTCATTCTGTCATGCAATATTTCAATCTAACTTTTTGTCAAGAAGGAATTGGAAACACAGTACATGTTTACGTTCAAGTGTTCATCGGAGTTCTGAATGCAGGAAAACAGTATTCAATGCTCTCATTCACAATGAAAATATACTGGGTCCTGCCTGTATTTGACCACAGTTTCAGAAAAACAGTTCTTTAAGAAGAATTACATACCAACAAATACACATCCATGATTTTGAAGTCAAGAAAAAAACTATGTTGTGCTCACTGAAGAGCCATGGATGCTCAGTTGTCACATGATCCTAATATCTTACCCCCCCCCACACACACGGGCACTCACACACACTGTTTTGCATGGGGCTCATTAGGAAGACACATTCTGAAATTAAACAAAAATTTGTCATTACAATCCACTTTAGGATTAAAATTTTCAGTTTCCACAAAGACTTTCTCAAACATGTGAATGTCTACTAGCAGCCCGAGATACACCCCTGCACCATGAGTTGCCTACTGGATTTTTTTAATCTACTGCCTTTTAAAGATGTGCAAGAAAATATGATTTACTTATTTGCAATAACAACTGTTTGCTTGCGAGTATAACTTTTCGATTTCATGTGCCCGAATTCTGTGATGCATGGGGTACAAAATACCAGTAGATATTCCTGAAAAAACTTAAGAAAACTGTGAAACATTGTCATAACTCAACGTACACTGAATACCCAAGTTTGTTAACCTTCATTTAGGTAGACGTTTGTGAGGAAGCAGCAGCAGGACATTCATGTATGCAAATTAAATACTGTATGGGTTGGATGTGCAGAACATGGTGACAACAGACAGTGATGGAGTGCAAATCATTATTGGGTTGTCAAACTTTTGGCGCTCCCACAACACTGCTGTATATTTGCCTTGTCACTGAAACCAGCTATGTCAATGTGGAAAAAATTTTGGAACATTTGACTATCATCCATCCACTTGTGATAATCTCCAGCTGCTCAGTGATATCACCAAACTTATCCTTCGTAATCTGCAAATCACCTGGCACTGGAAGATTCGAATATAGTTTTAAAAACAGAAAGTAGTTAAGATTTTGTTGACTGATATGTTAGGGCAGCAGGCTTAGTTCAGCTTTGAAGGCCTACATACCATAAAACATGTCACATTGCAGTTTACCTTGTCATTTAAGTTTAAAATTGCATTCATTAAGATTAGCTGTTCTGCCCATAACGTATGTGCAAGCTATGACCCATTTATCATCAGATAACTGTGATGCATTTTGCCATTTTCTATCATGCAGGTTATTTCAGTTCACAAATGAAAAAGCACCTCCACTCAGCCATCTCATTGTCAAGCAAGAGAAAAACACTGTCATATTCTGGTATGATTTCTTCCATAAAATATTGGAACTGACCATGGTTAAAGCCCCTGCATTGAATGTAGTCAGTCCACTGTGAAAATCGGTGTCCATAACTTCTTTAATCTCAAATGAAAAATTTTGCAGCACGCAGCACCTCTTGAAGAATAATACGCAGCAGAGTACCTCTTGAAGAATAACACAAACACTATCACATAGTCCAAATTCATGCACATTACTTCATACACTCATCCTACTATGCAAGGTTAGCTCCACACATATTTCTGCCACCTTCATTTGTCATCCTCGTCAATTTTTTGCAGCAAATTTCTGCAAATAAACATTCCCTTTACTCTCAAGCATACAGTTTCACCAGTTGGAGTGCATTTCAAGCTGCATGAACTATAAGCTCTTCAAGATTAAATGACACTATCAAGTGTAATGAATAAGTATCATAAATTATGTCATGTCTGTGATACCATTACTTTCATCCAGAGTGCATAACAATCAACGATTTTGCCTTCAATTTAAGTTGTTCCAACAAACCTGTTCACAGTTCTTGTACACATCTTGCACATATTTTGGCAAACTCTGATGCAATTGAACTGTATATTTTCTTCAGCAACAGTTAAGAAACAATGCTTCAAAAATTTAGGGTCTGCAATTTGCTTTCCTCATTTCTGTCACTACATACCAAGCACGAATGAATGTTTCACTGTCACTATTTTGTTTCTTAAAGATGTTCTGCTGACCAAACACAGCTCAAAGAGGTTTTCACCTGGCTGCCCGAGTCTTTTGCCCAAGTTCACCAGTCATCCGTTTGACTTCCTTCATGCATCTCCCAGTAACAATGCCTCATATTGTATTCTTTCACTACAGAAATACTTCTCAAACACAAACTGCTTTAACTGCACTTACGTAAAGAAGTGTTTGCTGCTCCAGCTGTCATTAGCTTCAATTTTGTCTTACAGCACTAACAATAACATAATATATCCATGCCCTATTCACATTCATACAAAAAACATGAGTGAATGGGGGCCTGGTACTGTATTTATGGTTCACAGAACATTCTAAACTTGGCCACAACGAATGTGGTACTTCTACTTTTTCAGGTAACTTGCCATGAGTGATAATGTCCTGCTTAAGACTTACTGCAAATTCTTAAAACTAGGTTGCATGTGGCCCAAAGGTTGCTGGCCCCTGGTTTAGTGGGTTACATTCCTGTTTCATGTTCAAAGGTCCTTGGTTCAGGTTGTAACCCTCAGACAAGCTATCCTGAGGTTTTTATCAGTCTCTCCATACAAATGAAAGGACAATACTTCAAATTAGCTTATTACCACTTAAGGCCATCTTATTACTGATTAACTAAAAAATCATCATTGTATTGAACAGGACATAGTACGAGCTACTTGTGTCATTAAATGCATTGTCAGTGAATAAGCAAATAAATAAATATGTTGTTTACAAGGGATAATTAAAGCCCAACTGTTGCTACATGTTCAAGGTAAAAACATTAAACATATTTTACATTAATTTTCTACATTATACTTTTATGTATATGGGTCTTCTCTAGTGGTAAGTAATCGTATAGTGTGATGACACCTTTTCCTGTAAAGCATGGAAACAGAAAATCTGCTACAAAAATGATGAATAACAAAAGGTGAAATACAGATAAACTTTGTAAAACCAACTACTGAGCCAATTTATTACCACATACATGGCACTAATAAAAAATTCATCTGGTAACTCTTTGTCACGTTTCTCGGCGCCACACACATTCATGATAGCTATCTTCACGCTCACATAGTCACACTTTTTGCATCCCCATCACAGCTGATACCAACATGATGCCCCTTTGTCACAACTGACCGGATCAGAAATGGGCCTATTTCTTATCCCCTGACCACAGATTATGTTTGCTGGCTAGCTGTTGTCTCTGGTATGTGTGTTCTACATATGTATATAAAAACACAAAATTTGATTTTACAATTCTAAATATGTCTACAAAAAACACAAAATTCAATTTAACAATTAGAAAGTTTCTCTTTTTATTTACTTTTAGCAACTAAAGAGTATTACTTTATTGCAGTATATGTAAATTACAGTTACTGTTGTCCTGTATTTCCCATTCAATAGGTATCAATCAGTGGCCCTGTCCACAGCATTAAAGCATCTGGAGAGTAAAGGTAACCACTTTCTCCACCTAGTGCTAAGGTTAAATATAAATGGAGCAATACCTTCATTCCCTGACATACCTTACAGTGTACACAGGGACAACTTTATTCCCCCACCCCTTTTAAACATGGTAGTAATAAAATTAAATGCGTACACTACGACTTGAACTGTACGTGAGGAAAGGGCTTTAGTTCATGGTAAAACCACCACTTTACAAACCACTTTACCAGTCTGTAAATCAGATAAAACTGAGAACAAGTTATACTTGACACCTCATGTAATTGCTTAGAGCCTGGAGTTGGTTGACTGTTTTCACAATTGAATACATTAATTGTGCATTTTGTAACATCTGCAGTCACATCTGTATATCCTACATTTGTAGAACTTACTTTCATGCTGAAGAAATTCATGTGCTTTAGAGTATAAAATTACCAATGCCCATACTAACATTTGAACTGTTCATATGAAAATCTATTACCTGCAAAAAAATATATTCATAGAAAACTTATCTGCAACACATGAAGTTCTTGTTTGTTATGGGTTATGTAACAGAGTTTAACTTAACATCTGTCCAAAAACAATCACATTTTACTAAGTTGTGCAGAAATATAATACACAATTTGAATGACACTATGCTGAATATAGAAAATTCTTTTTTGATGTAGGGACAAAAAAATTTAAATTTTGCAATGGAGAAAAATGTTAAGTAACATTATTCCAAAATTCCACACATAACCAGTGAGAAAGAAATCTTTTGAAGTTCCTTCCCCAATATTATCATTTACCAACTGACCTCCCAAGTCCTATCTGTATAAGACTGGCATCAGAAATATAGATCTGTTTAATCTTTACCTCCTCTATTAATGAAGGTATTTCAGTTTTAGCTTTCACTCAACTACATGATTTTGAAAATCATAACTGATGACAAAGTTTCCAATAATATCAAAAGTATTTTATTTGGTTACAAAAGTCAATTGCACATAAAACTTTGTGTGCTTCTATTCCTTGCAGTGATTTAAAATTTGTTTTATTTTCTAGAAGTACAACTACTTATGAAAAATGATTTTCCATTACAAATTAAAGTGATGATACTGGACAGTCAACAGTGTGCTACAGACACAGAAATTACCATCATTAACAACCAGGATTAGTATTAATGTTTGGCAGCAATATAGAAATATTCAGCTTATTACTAATACACTATCAATATGTGATTGTAACACCCTGTTAAAATAGGATCATTATACATCACAGTAACACACACTTCACTTTCTTTTGCTAAACCTAAATCTTTCATGCCAAGTATAAATCCATAGGCACTAACACACGTTACGGACACTCAGTATCATAAGTATCAAGGTAGCAATGATTCATTCAGTCATTAACATATTAATAAATATATATTATTCTTGACATTTATGATGTCAGATGAAGTCATACATGATTAAACTGATCTTTATTATCAGCAACTGTAGATTTTGCACTTTGCACTGCCACTAATTATAGGTCATGGTATGGAAGGTCACACAACAGATATTCATACATGATTTCTGGCTTCTGCTGTGGAGCACATGAAGTCTTCGCTCTACTGGAATGCCATACAGCATTGACTGGTAGTTGGTTACTGACATTTTGGGACAGATTCGACCTGTGAAGAAGGGACTGATAGGCTGTCCCAAAACATGAGTAACCAGCTACCAATACATGCTGTGTAACATCCCAGAAGAGAACAGACCTACAGCGATTCCTTCTATATTCATTATAACCAAATCGGAGCTGTACAACTGTTAGTCATCCACAGATTAGCAACATGACAAAGACCTTCCCCGCAAGAAATGGAGATATAGTTCATTCTTTAATGCCTGAAAGACACAATTCGTTTCACCAAACAGCTATTTTCTTTAAGCAGTGTGGTTCAGACAAAGCAGCAAAAAACATGGCAATACTTGTTTGGGAAGCACAGACACTATGTGCCAAGAGTTATCAGTTTCTGAATATTGCTTGGTGAACTGGCTACAAAGATGCAGAAAATATGTATAGAAACATTTTTTATCATTGAACAGGTTTTATGTTGACCTCAAATGACTGAAATATAGAGTTCTACAGGCTGGCCAATTCTCAATGCAATACAGTAACTCATTTATAGATGAACCAAATTCATCTGACCTTTGAACTCTCCAAACAAAACTCCCAGGACCTATGGCAAGCATCAAACACCATTCACCACGCGACACTTATGGAAGAATGTTCCAATATTTTAACCAGTAACTTGTTAATGTCTTGAATGTAATGGTTTTCACTTTCCTCATGCCATAGAAACATCATTTTATAGCAAACAAATAATTTTTCTCTGCAACTATGCAGGGTGGCTTCCATTATCTATGGCAGAGAGAGATACCTTAATTGGCACACTGGTAAAATGACTGCAGGCAGAACAGCACTGCCATTTACAGGTTATTCCCCATATATTTTGAGTTATGCCAGAACATTACATCTGACTGAATTATTCTTAAATAAGGAAAGACAAAGCATACAGATTTACTGTTATTTTGCAGACAAAATTTTGTCACACCCATTTTAAGGTTTTGAAATTATGTACAGGACAGCTCCACAATATGTTGTCTGGGTATTTTTTGTGGCCTGTACCCCAGTATTTGTGGTCTTCCTTTGCTGACCATGGGTCGCTAAGTTTCAGGTTCATTTCCTGTTCTACCTTCACTACTGAGGAAAGTGAAAGAAGTGTCATCAGTGTGCCTTGCTCACTGTATACAAACTGGCACATAACATAGAAAATCATCTCATTATGCCCATAACTAATGAAATATGAATTAAGCCAACAATTCAACATATTTTGCAACACAAAATGTGTCACTTACTAGTTTCTTGTGAAACTAATTAATGAACCTACTCTAACCTGTGGAAGTAATAATTACGTGTACTATTACTCTGTATACCACATGCTGCAATAATTATGATAGTTTTCCAGCTGATAGTACACTTCTATGAAGTGAGAAAGTAATGTGAATACAGTACAACAGCAAGATGCTTTAGTACAGAATTGTGAATTGATTTGCAGTACTACGTACTTTTGTTGAACACTCATGTACCCTAATTGCTCGAAGCAAATCCTAAGTTTGTACTATATGTTATGAGATGGACAGCCCTGTACTAAATAATGTTAATTAAATTACTACTATGCAATGACTATCCTCATAATAAACACATATTTATTTATGACTGAAAAAATGTAGACAAAATGATGCACACAATGAAAAATTTATATTCAAATCATGTGTATGGAACAAAAGAAGCAACTGATGAGATCAGAAAATATTAAGGTACTTGTTAATGTTACTGGGCTATTATTTATATTCAGGTATCCTACGCAGTTTGTTAGTGGAGTATTCAGAGCATCTTGGTTGAACCCAGCCAATCAGGAAGGGAATACCTTACACAGTTCAGAAGGAAGCATAATATCTGTTACATGTCAAGTATTTTCAGAATTATGACATGTGGACAAATGCTTAGTAATAGGGTCCCTGTCACCATGGCATGGCGCATCCTCAGGTTGCAGATAGAGGAACGACCTCCGATAAGGAGGGTAGCTGCGAATAAATTAAATAATCATCGCGGACACCCGACGAGGGGTGGTCCTCCAGCTTGGGGGTTGGGCGAGGTGCTAACAACCCCTCCCTGTAAAAAAATTTGTTAAGAAACACTCACATGCAGGATGCTTGCTATGGAAACAAAACATTCCGGAGGTGAACTACTCCACCACTCGGATCTCCGGGGGGGTATGTTTCTAGGGGAAACATCGCACAGCATACAAAGAGAGATGATGGGTGCATAATATTAGGATGGATCTCCAGGAGGTGGGATGTGGGTATATGGACTAGATTGGGCTGGCCCAGGATAGAGACAGGTGGCGGGAGATTGTGAGTGCGGTAATGAACCTTCGGATTCTGTGAAATGTGGGGAATTTCTTGACTAGCTGCAAACCAGTTAGCTTCTCAAGGACTCTGCACCATGGAGTAAGTAAGTAAGTAAGTAAGTAAGTAATATCCAACACACATAAATATTGGTGGCTTTGCAAGTTGAATATCTGCAGCCCTAACTGCATTTACAATTCTTGAATAAATAAACGGTTATAACTTTTTGGTTATAAAGATGTTATATTACAATAGATGTGAAAACTGTTTTCCTACAACCTGTTTCCAACTCTGTTTGTGTTTAGGAAGTGACTCTACATCACTTATCATTTTATCTACATTTCACACTTCTTATGTGAGACAATAAAGTCCCACTATCTCTTCATTTCTTGAACCTTAAGGCTTTTAACAACACCACCCTGAATCTGCTCTTTGTAACACTTTGAGCAGTAATAGTCAGAATCTGCACTTCCAAAAAACTTGCAGTTGTTAGTCCGACAAGGCTGTGCACCTGTGACAGGGAGCAAGATCCCACCAGAAACATGAGAGTTTGAACTGTTGCTACTATCACTACCAACACGTTCTACATTTGGCAAATCATTACTAGACTGTGGACTCAGTGTCGCAACAGACACATTGCGAGCGGAAGTAGATGTCCCCAGGGAACCACTTGCTGTTGTGGATCGAGGAAGCCGTCTTTGGCTACCTGATTCTACCAAGTTTTGGCTGTGATGCTGGAAAACAATACAGTGATAGTGATTAATAAAAGTAAATTCTAAATTAATTCCAAAATGGAGAATTAAGCGTTAATCTGTGTGTGTGTACATACACATTCATATTTCATTACCACAATACAGGGAAAAATTTAAATACAAAGGTGGGTAATATATCCTTAAAAACCTTAAAAGTGTGACAAACTGTATCAGAGGGGAAAAAATATGAGCATGACTTTTAACACATGACATTTGTGCTTATAAAATAAAGAAAAGTTAGACAAGATATGACAACATTTTTTATCATTTTATAATCTGGGGTGGTTAACACATTTTCAGTTTATGGTACATAACTTGGAATAATTCTTCAAGCACAGGTTACAATGTAAGAGTTAAGCATCCTAAAAAGATATATAAAAGTTACAGGAATCAGTATTAGATCTGAAAGTGAAACACATATGATGATCTACAAATTAAACATCATGGTACTGGTTTTTATCTTTATGTAGAAAAAATTATGAAAAGTAAACAGAACATAAGTACTATGGAACGTTCACTTCCCTATCACTCTTGTTTAAAACATTTTCTAGCCGATCATTATTCAGCAATTTAAACACAAGATATGCACAGAAACACATCCAGATCTTCACAAACTGAACTTGTTAAAATTGTTCTATGTAAATAAAAGTTCATGGCTTGACAGTTTTGTAAAATCATCCAATATCAAACACTAGGAAAATCAGTTCAATTGCTCTCAAGCAGTTATGTGCAAACAGGTGAACAAATGGACAAAAAAAAAATATTTGTTTTATGCACTTGACAGCAATGGGAATGACTTAAAAGGTTGATTTTATAAGGGCAGTTAATTTATGGCATAAAGCACATGTACCTCCACATCTGAAGAAGCAATTAGAAACAGACTATAAAATGAAATTTATAAACAACAAACAGAGGGTACCTTGGCAAAATTCTGTAATCAACATTTCTTATGTTTTAACAGGTTCACCATTCCAGAAAAAATAACACCTTTGTGAATTTGAGTATTAGGACACAGTGCAAAAAAAAAAATGAGATGACGTAAGTCCAACACCAACCACAATAAGTAAGTTCCACTGTCATGTCAACATTAACAGTGCTTATATAATTTTGAGTTAGTACAAGGACCATGTTTTACACACCACAATACTTGAGTTTATTTCTTTCTTAACAATTAGCAACACTGCAAGATTCATAACTTATGAAACCAACACAGGAACAGACATCATATTATAAAGAGTAAGTTCAATCTAGCACAGAATAAAAAACAGCTTTAATTAAGGCAGACAACAAACCAATAATGCTGAAAAATCAATAAGCTCGGGGAGGTGAACATGGTGTTACTAATTTTCGATCAATTCAACAAGCCACTAGGATAAATAAGTAACTCAGATTTACTACCAAGTGTATTACCTTAGAAGCAACATTATGAAATGTGTCGCATCTACACAACACACAAATGACATCTCCATTCCAGGTGCAAAAATTAAGAGGTGTTTAAAAGTTGGTAGATGCACATAAAGCAAACGCTGAATTCATAAATTTTGCATGTGTACATTCCTTGTAGAAAGTGCACTCCACATTGCTAGGAACAGCAAAGCATAACAAAAGAAACTAAACCACATTAAAAATTATCAAACAAAATACTTAAAACAAAAACTGACTTCTGGGTGTGAACCCAGCACATGTTTCTTTGTTTATTTCATTGCACTTCATCTACTGCAGTTTACCTAACATCAACAGGAAGGTGAATGTGAAAATTAAAGGTTTTGATGCAGTGTATGCCACTATACCCACACTGGACTGAGGAAAACTAAAAAATGAACCTTGGCCAGAACATTATAAGCCAGGCCAAGAATCAAACCCAGTACTCCCCACACATACAGAAAAATAATAAACACAAATGTGCCATGTTTTGTTAAGTCATTACAGTCTCTTCTTATTTACTATATCAGCTGCCACAACAAAATCTATCACAGGTCTGATGATATTGTTTCTTGACAAGAAAAAAAGAGATCAAATTTCAACTAATACAGAATGGTAAAGACATAATCAAGCATCATGATTTGTGAACAAACAGAGCCTTACCACTGTAACATGGCTAAATTCCTGTTGGCTTCCAGCTCTGCCTAGTGGTGCTGGTCTGTCAGATGTCCTACTCCCAGCTGAAGAAGAATCCCAAGACCTTGCTAAATTATAGCTGTGAATCCTCTGTGGTGCACTGCTCCCACCACCTAACTGATCTTGCCAGGTCAGTGTTGCACTGTCTTGCCTTAATGTGGGGGAAATGGTACTGATATCCTGAGTGACCGGTGTAAGATTATAACCACAACTATACCTGCCAGAGAACAATGGCATGTTATGTCTGTTTGCTATATTATGACCTACATTTGGATTTCCACTGATAACAGCAAAATCCTGCCAATTTATGTTTGAATCATGTCGACTTAAATTAGACTTCTGGAAGTTCACCCCTGGATCTTGCTTTGTCATGGCTGGGCTAAGCTCATGTATGTACACCCCAGGTCTCACACCAAGCTCCTGCTCTGTATTCCAAGCATTCTCATATCTTCCACCACTCTTTGCAGTTTGTTCTTGTCCTGATGCATTGTATAAACTCCGATTATCTGCCAATGTGGATGGACATAATATATCATTATAAAAAGTAGACTTTGACAGGTAGAGAGTTTGGTCTTTTTTATTTCCAACACGGGTAGAAGGAAGCCTACTAATTGTATTATGGGAATTGATGTCAGATTCGGTGTAGAAGTGAGATTTGCCAAAGCCATAGCGTGGTGCACAAGAGTCCATGTTATTGTTGGCCCGAGGTAAGGACGGTGAATTGATGGTGGTCAGTTCTTGATCACGCTGACGTTCGAAGCATGCTTTACACATGTAACTAGTAACAGCTGTACCAAACTGATCACAACCAGGATTGATGCATTGTGACAGACCTTCAACACATGCCAGATCCTTCAATTTCTGTTCCTCCTTTTGTTTGCGTTCTTCAGCCTGCTTCAATTTTAGATCTTTGTCATGTTGGAATCTTTCACGTGCAGACTGCAAGTAATTACGCACCATCTCTTCCTGATATTCATGCCGTTTTTCAGTATGTAGTACAGCACATAAAATGTAATCTTGTGATTTTGAAACAAGATTTGAATTGAGTTTAGTAGTCTGTCTAACAGGACTTGAAGGTATGTAACTACCTGCACCATTGCTCTTCTTCTGTGAATTATTTCTTGTTATTTTGGTGATGTTTCCTAAATTTTTTTTCAGCTTCTTGCTCATTGATTTCCCAATGCTACCAAACTGTTTTGCAACCTAGAACAGCACATCACAGTTATTACTACTAAACACTAAATTACAAAAGGAACTACAATGCTGAGACTGGACATAGTAACAATATTGGTGAGAGAAAGAAATGGGGTGGGATGTTGCTTTTCCATCACTGGAACACAGGATAAAATCCCAATACAAAGCAAGTTAACAAATCTTTTGAAGATGTGGCAATGTTCATGTTTTTGGAGATTAAGAAGTTAAAAGGGATCTGAAACAATAAATTATCCATAACACAAATATCCTCAGAACATAAGGTTTTTTAGAAAGATACAATAACCTATTTTATATTTTCCATTTTGTGCATTATAATGCAATTTCTACAATTTTAACCAAAAAAGGCACATAAATGACACCTCTGAGAAACTGGCATAAAATGCAGCAAATATGACTATGTACATATCTCTCCTTAAACTATTCAGTACCATCACTGTAGATACCATACAAGCCAATAATAAATCAAATTGTTACCATACTATTTACATTTTAACTGGCATCAAACATTGTGAACGTGAACTCCTCAGGAATAAAATATACATCCTACCACACAATACACATTCATGTGCACATATCTACCTAAAACGGTGTTTGAATACACAGAAATCCTGGTTATCACATTTTAGTTATATACTTACTGATTGGAGTTGTTTTGCTGCCTTGCTTCGGTTGGTACCAAACATGTTAGAATCAGACGGGCTGAGAGTGACATCATCAGGTGTGTCAGTTTCCAGCACTTCAGAAAATTTCTTATAAACTTCATCTTCATCATTTACTAGATTGTTGATGCTTTCTGATTCAACTTCAGATGTCAGTTCACCATTTTCTTCAGACTTAGGCGTATGAGGGATCGAAACATTCACGATATCCAGGTATGCACGTAAAAGGTCCAGTTTATCTCGGTTTGTAACAGCCAGCTTGGAAACAAGATGTGGATTTTTTTTATCCCTTCCCCACACAAACAGTTCACCAGGATCTACACTAAACTGCACTGGAAGTAGCTCATGGTCCGAGCCTGTCACAGGGATCACAGCTAGAAGGTAAAATATCAAGTTCATAGCACAAAACTTCTGTATGCATAATTCTTAAGTGTTTGTGGCTACCATAATGTATTACTTGGGTAAAATGAAACACAAGTTTTATTTTGTGAATACAGGTCATACACATTTCACTGCCGCAACCTGAAACTATATTACTGTCATATCTCCATATGGTAAGGTCAGTTAAGAGTAAGTGATCATTTAAAGAGTAAACAGCACACTTTTTAGGCAGTTGGCAGCACTAAGCAGGAAACAAAGTCACTGTCAATTTTGCACGGGCGGCCACACCCTGTGCTTTTTACCTATAAGGGTACTGAGAATTCTTCTGAAATTTACAGGTAAAAACAGGTTTTTGTGTTTAAAACTAATATTTCTAACAAATACCTTAAGCGATACTGTTGATATTGTGTATTTAATGCCAATAAGCAATATATTGTAAAAAAGCTTACAAGATACATATTGTTGTGTGATATAAAAAACATCATATCAATGAAGTACTTCTCGCTGCTGGTGGTCATTCTAATTAAGTATGTGGAGGACACAAGTATGCAAGAAGGAGGAGGCAAAGATACATGCATACTCTTGATCACTCAATTATTCCAAACTCCTCTTCTGTTATGTTAAATTTTCTTTACAAACCACAGGATAAGGGAATGGGAAAATATAAAACATAACTGAGCAAAAGCTAGTACTGACAGAAGAAAAGATGGAAAAAGCAGAAAGGACATTATCCAGTGGTAAAATTCAACAACAGGTTGCAAAGTCTTTTGGAACTAATAAATGCACTCTGAGAGAACGACTTAAAGCCTTAAGTACTTGAAAAAATCTCGTTTTACTTGTAAGATTGTGTGACAGCATGTGAAATGAGAGTCCGAAAATGACATTTGGTTTCCAGCGACATTCCTTCCACAAATTTAGCAGTCGATTATAAATTTACTGCTTCATAATTCACATATTTACATTTCAAGTGGGCCAGATTAATATATGCGCTAAATACAGCAAATGATATTTTGTAGTTAATGACACAGCTATATTTAATATTCACACTGTCCTTCGAAACACAGTCTGCTTTCACAATACTATTACCGCTTCACTTTGAAGATTCAGGAAAGTCTTTACTGTCGAAATGGAGCTAGAACTTGCAAAACACTGTCAGAATAAGGATATAAGATTTGACAGACCGATAAGGAAAGGCTTTTAAATTTTCTGATTGAAATTACCACAGTCACAGACTCAATATAGGAAAGAAACCTGTTAGAAAAACTGGGTGAAAGACTTTTGCTAGAGACATGGGCCAGCTCCTTGTGCTCCAGAACAGTGCAGAATGGACAGAGCAATTGGACTTTATAGAATACAGTGCTAGAAATTTTTGAAGAATTCGAGAAACAGCTGTGAAGGAAAAAAAATGGATAGGTCAGAAGAACCTGAAAATCTGACAACACAGGAAGGGATTATTCAAGCTGTTCCCATCAGTGGGCATAGGCCAGTTCCATCATCATGTGCTGCATCAAATGCTACTACAACTCTGTTCCCGTTCCAGATAAGCCTACCTCTGAATGACAAAGAGACACTGATAGTGTAGTCCAAATTAATATGTTACCAGAAGTTGACAAAACAGTAAAATGAAGATAAGCACAAGAAAAGCAGAAATATTCTAAAGTTCGCCTTAAAAGAATGTGCTGATGGAAAAGATAAAAAAAAGAGTGACAGATGAAGAAATGAAACAATTACAGGCACTGACAAATATTCTCAAAGTGCAAACAGAATAAGATTCTTCAAAACCATCAACACCCCAAAACGCATCCTTCTTGACAAAGAAGAAACTTGTATTCCAAAACAGAATAACTTTCCTGGCTATGGTGATGTATATAGTAGAACCTGTAACTGGGGACTGGATCATGTGTGATAAGTGCTCAGAGTGGTGGCACAAAGCCTGTATGAGTATGGAGGAACTGATATTTACATCTGTGATTACTGCTAGTGTGCATACTCTTACTCACCAGGGTGAACAAGAGTATGCACTGTACACTTAATCATTTCAGTGGCTCTGTAAAATCTGCAGAACATTTATGAGGTTTCTAACCTATTTAAATGTGTTCCCAAATAAATAAATAAATAAATAAGCATGGAATATGTATAATGTTTAACTGCAACAGCCTGTTGGTTAAATGAAACAAAAAGCTAAGTTCATACTCTTACCTGACAACCACCTGAAGAAGGAAACAAGAATGAAATAATTCCTGTTTAATGCAGAATTCAGCATTCTCAATACTATATTTATTTATTTAGTGACCTAAGTCTCCAGGCCCATTCCCTTTTTCAGTCTCCATCCAGCCTGACAATTGCGATGGGGCCCAGTTTTGTGATTAAAGTGGAGGCACAGCTTAATGTGCATGCCAAACAGTGAGAACCTGGTATACATAACGAAAGGATATCTGAGATGTCAAAAACTCTAAACCTCTCATTCCTCTCATTTTGCTGTATAGATTACAATCTACACTCAAGGTCTGTTGTGCCTCAGTATGATGATCGCTGATGGACAGCATATACTGGAACTTTCTTTCAGTTTGTGGATCACATGTGCTAAACTTTAAATTGAAACAGGATTATTTTTAACAAGATGCTACATTTTCTTATCACAGATATTCAAGCAGTTTTCATGGCAAATACCCAAATAATTTGATCGGGAAGCAGAAACTACCAGATCAAATTATGTGGCCCCAAAGATTCCTGATCTCACCTTATTACACTTCCCTTTGGACATACATTTAAACTTTACCTACTCCAGTGTTCAACAAATCTCATCCACCATGGCACCTAGAAATTTCACAGTAGTGTCTCATACTTGCTACATTAATTATTCCTGTTTATGTCTGGTCTTGGTTCTTTGAAAAACCTAGTTCAACAGTGATTACACCAAACAACTGCTCACCTCAGACTGCTAACACTAAAATCTTTGATTAATGGTCATTTTCAGTTGTATGTATTATGGTGAATGGTTGACTTACAATGATATCAGAATGAACAAAGTTTGGCTTCTGAATGATTAAAAGGGGCAGACCAATCACCTCATTCACAAACTTGCAATAACATAAAAAACCTGTCTGACTTCTAGTCCAAAGAGAAGTTTACTCTGCGCCAGTATATTCAACAAAATACCCAAAGCCGATGCCATCAGGGACTGAAAGTGGAAACCCCCCTCAATGAAAATGTGGCATGTTATTCTGCAGCCACCACACCTTACATTGAACTCTTCAAAATTCTACACTCATTCCAGTTGTGTCATCAACATGACACTTCTTTATCCCAGTCACTGGCTTTCAGAATGTATATGTGAAAACTATAAATTACAATTTCTGCTTACCTGGAGGTTGAGGCATTCTGTCAACAAATGTTTCTTTCTCCATGACAACAAGAGCTGAGAAGTGGGCCGCATCATATGTAAGAACAAGTGGTGAACGATGGCAGTCAGCAGGAGGGCACTCCATTGGCAAATATATGCCTCCAAATGGGATTGGTGCCAGATCTTCACCATTCACATCCTACAAACAAGTATGTCATTCATCATTCCATGTCAAATTTAGGAACATTTTATACACAATATGGGGCATGCAGTGGCGCAATTGGTTGAGGCACTGTGCTACAAGCCGGAAAGTCATGGGTTCGAATCCCGATGGTGTCACTGGAATTTTCATTGACAAAATCCTTCTAGCTGCACTATGGCCCTGGGGTTGACTCAGCTTCTAACATAAATGAGTACCAGGAATATTTCCTGGGGGGTAAAGGTGGCCGGTGTGCAGGGCTGACAACCTCACCACCTTCATGTGCTGAATGTCTTGAAATCTGGGAGCCTCAACCCTCCAGGTTTGTCTAGGCCTGTAATGGGATTGCTTTACCTTTTTATACCCAATATATATGGTTTGAGAATGGAAATAAAAGTAACTTCATACTTTGAGCTAAAGACATACCAATTGTACACAAAGCTCGCTCCTCCCTTCTCCAACCCCCCACACCCCCAACTTTCTTTTATATGTGGCCAAGAATTTGCTGGAAAGAGCAAAATGGATGTACCATACTTACTTGAACAAAAAAAGACAATATTTTCCTAATTCACTGTCTAAAAAAAAATTGGAGGTTGATTATATTTGTCCACAAAATTAAACATAGGTCTATAAAGTATAGGTATTTTGCAGAAGACTGAAGACTTTCATATCAGTCATGCAGACTTTTGTCTAAAACATCTCTGAGGTTATATTATACCTTCCACAGGCAACCTTACAAGTGAGAAGTCTTACATATTCAATAAGATCTCCATATGGCAGTCCTGGCCACAATCCTTTCAGTGCGTTTCACTCAAATGCTGCTTGCCAGCAACTGACGCTATCGACAGGCGGGAAAAAATTCACGCATGCGCACTAAGGTTCAAGGTCGGCTCATGCAAGCGCGCTAGATTATAATCCATCAGGTGTTCG
>Ga0123352_10000881_pt1 | contig 38075 bp, 12 predicted proteins | sample TergutLab28metaG_FD_89700 | JGI IMG/M metagenome (GOLD analysis project Ga0123352, IMG submission 89700) | Labiotermes labralis P1 segment gut microbial communities from Petit-Saut dam, French Guiana - Lab288 P1 | ecosystem: Host-associated > Arthropoda: Insects > Digestive system > Gut ... | reverse complement strand
TATATATATATATGCGCGCGTAACAACCATGAATGGGTCAAATATACTCGTATATCATCTCACTTGGTCCCCCATAACTTTAAATTCACAAATTCCTGAATTTCTTTAAGAAATGCCATTCCAAAACTTTTAAATTTTACAACTGTCACAATGTGCATCTTTGTCCACTATTTTCACTTTGGAGACCAACATATCACAAGTCTGTGCTTCCTTCAATTCACTCTTCCGATTTCACATTTCAAATGCTTTCTAGGCTCCGACACAACACCGCGAATTATATAACAAATTAATCTGTGTAACTTTTATTTATTTATAACCGCAAAAAGAATGTAAATACTGAGCGAAGTCAGTCAGAATACAACTGGTAACGAAAGAACAGCTGAGTTCATACCTTGACAGGCTCCCTATACGCCGCAGCGTTTAGTGTTCAGTACAATACAGCTTTCAAAATACCAAGCTAAAAAATACATTTAATTCATCCCGAAATTCCGAACTTAACAGTCCAGTTTTAACTGTGCGGTTTTGGAATTCACAGTTAGACCTTAGCATTTGTGAAACACCTTAGTGTTTTTTGGAATAAATCCTCAAGGGAAATGCTGTATGCAAATTCAAGCATCATGTATTCAACAGTCAACAGCGTTTTTCCAAAAATGTAAAAAGTTTATCTGTGTCTCTTATTGTTTTGGTAATTAATCGAAGCTTTTAACCACATGAAGATACAAAACAACATATATAAATACGCATTTCATTAAAATATAGTTAAGCGAGCTGCAGCAACTGTCCTTTTCTTCTTTCTCTGGCATTACAATCCTTGGTGGATCTTAGCCTCTTCGCTATAACTGTTAGTTTGTTAAATCTGAAACGCCGTCCATTACAAGACAATTGAAAACATAAAGCGAAAGCTAGGCACAGCTTGTTCCCATGTTTTATGATGTCTTCACAGTATAAATATATTTCAGTAAGGATAAAAGTAAACAGTCTTTTACTTATTGATTTCAGGATAAATTCAGAAGTCGCAAAAGAATTCAAAGTGTCGGAAATCTAATTTTCGCAGGTAAAAGTTCAATAACACAAATCTCTGGTAAGAATTATTGTAAGTACACACACCGCTAGTATAAATGGACGTCATTAGACACGATATCCGGCCAGGACCATTTACCTTCTACACTTACTGTTGAGTCCTTAAGGCCCTTCATACAGTTACTCATCATCACGCATTTGTCAGTCTTTCAAGCTGACATTTCTGCATTGCCCTTTCGTCCAGTACGTACTAGCTACAAATCTACCCAGTCGTAATGCGTGCTATTAAGTGACCAATTAGCTCACGAACGTACCGAATGTGTACACATGGTATCCTAAACACCCATCCCAGTGGCCGCGCCGTCCAAGGCGTGGGTTTGTGGCAGCTCGCTTGCTGGGATTGCAGGTTCGAATCCCGCTGGAGTCATGGACGTTTGTTTATCGCGAGTGTTGTGTGTTGTGAGGTAGAGGTCTCTGAGTATGTCCGATCACTCGTCCAGAGGAGTCCTACTGAGTGCGGTATGTCTGTGACCATGAAGCTTCAATAATGAGGCCCCCGCCCACAAGGGCTGTTGGGCGATGAAAGAAAAGTATCCTAAGCACCTTGCTTAACTTAACCTTCTCGTAACTAGATATTTTCTACAGTGTTTTCTTTTCAAGTACCTACAATTTACTCGTATATCCTTTTTTCGATATCAGAAACAAAGCTTCACAACCAAAAATTAGGTAAAAACGTTGTATGTTTACTGTATTGAATTTTACGTTTTGAAAGCCCCTGGTTTTGGTAAGATTTTTCGAATGAGTGTGAATGTTTAAAAATAAGTTATATAACTAATCGTCATGTGTGATATAAAGCTGAAAGGGCGTGTCGCAGAGCCGTTAGCTGAATGCCTCTTAGTATACGTGATGGAATAAATGTGCCTCTCTGCACCTCCTATTGCTGCTCCTATCGACACTCGAGTTGGATGTCTGACGTCACAAGGACTCTCGAAAGAAAGCGAAGAGGAGTGAAGCATGCAGAGCTGCTGTGGAGTGTAAAGGAATTTGTCCCGATGACGCTGCTGCTTTGTGAATAATTCCACAGTATCTAGAATTGAAGAGATAATTTTATGTACTAAAAACGGAGAGTGTTAAATTCCTTAAAATGTATCCTATTCATACTTATTAAACTTTGAAATTAAATAAATTACTCTGCCTATACTCGCACTAGCATACAACCACAATTTTAAATGGGCTGCACACTAACAGTAGACCGTATTAGGTCGTGAAACTGCGGAGCTGTAGTTTCAAAAGAGATGTAAGAAACATTCCAGGAACAGATATAGGACTATAGCCGACTCTGTAGAGTACAAATTACTGATCAATAAAATATACTTTAGCGGAATCTACGAGATAATCATTTTGTAATCTATGACCAAGCAGCATATATCCACCATAACACTATTGTTTAAAATGCATTTTAATATTTTCTCCAATCTTCACCTAGATTTTTCAAGAGGTCTCTTTCTTTAGGCTATCCCATCAAAATCCTGAATTTAGTTCTTCCCCTTCCATGAGTGTTACTTACCTTGCCAATCCCACACAAATGGATTTTATCACCCTAATTTTATTTGGCTAGGAATAAAAATCCGCCTCCTTCTCCAGTCTGTAGTTACTTCCTGCCTAGTATTGTTAACCACTCTTCTCAGTACCCTGCTTTCAAACAACTCAGTCCATGTTATTCCTTTAATTTTAGACACTAATATTCACATTTATGCCGATCCCAGTGGCCGCCCGGTCTAAGGCGTGAGTCTGCGGGAGCTCGATTTCTGCGATTGCGGGTTCGAATACTGCCGGGGGCATTGATGTATGTGTCTTGTGAGTGTTGTGTTTTAGCAGATAGAGGTCTCTGCGTCGGGCTGATCACTCGTCCAGAGGAGTCTTTCAGAGTGCGATGTATCTGAGTGTGATCGTGAAGCCTCGATAATGAGGAGACCCTGGCCCACTAGGGGCTGGTGTGCCACACACACACACCCATCCACCCACCCACACACACCCACACACACACACACATATATATATATACATACAAAAACATTTTAAAACTGGGGCTCTGTAAAGGCGTATGTCCACATTTTATCACAAAACCCGCAGTTTTCTCCCTTTCGATCACGTTTGATTGTGGCGCTGTCGCTATAATATGTACGTAATAACAGAGAATAGCAAAACTAGTAGTTGTGTTAGTAGTGCACTGCATTAAATAGGCGGCCGGAGTAGCGCAGTTGGTGCAGTGATTATGGGCTGTAGGGCTCAGGGTCGTAAACCTTATGTGGGCGAGAATTTGTGCACCCCTCCAAACCGACCCCGAGGCCACACGCAGACTCCTGCATGATTGGTACAGAAGCTCTTGTTGGGGCGTAATCCACACACTCATCTACTCCCAAATTAACCTAATTTCTTAGTAGATACTGGATTTAGGATCTTGCTGAACAACCCCTGATCACCGGCCGCAAACTTATTCAGCAAGGCCGTAACTGGTTCAGAGACAGTTAAACGAAAATAAATAAATTAAAATAGTGTTGTTTAAAAGGACTCATGTGTTGAAATAATTAAAAAAGCTGTGCCAAACATCTCGATGACGTCTGTTCGTCCGTGACAAAACCCGATGCACAACACGTATTCATGAATCACGCTATGACTTTCATGAGAATTTACCTCAAAGGCTGGCCATGAAACACTTAAAATGAAGCGATCTACTGCCTTCAGACTGTTCCTTTATGTAGCATTCTTGTGGTGGGATTCCGGTTGTTAACTAATACGGTAGCCTACACCGTGTGGTTTTCAGACTGGAGCACAAAGCTTTCGTGGAATGAAGAAGGATTTGCGGAGCTTTTAACTGGACTTCCTGTAGGTGGGGTGAAGTATGTCACAATGTTCCTTACTGACAGCACCGGTACATAAAACATGTCTTGGTGAAAAGTAATCCAAAACGGGTCCACGTGATCACCTGCGTCTTAAAGCCTTTAATTACGATTACTTTTAACAACGCAACAAAATGTAATAATTCTGAAAATACCTGCCGACTTCTTTACTTTTTTCTCAGCGCAAGTTGCTTATTTCAGACTAAACTGACTATAATTCAATAAAAATATTGCAGTCAATTAATGCATTTTTACTTCCCATTCTAATAAAGAAATTAGCGTATTGAATGTAGCCTTGTTCCAAACAAATGCCTTCTACGTAACCGTAAAACATAAATAGTAGTCGTGAACAGTTGTATTGTTCCCCCTGCAATGTTATTCTTCGCCATGAACTGGACAAAAGAGTAATAAAATTGACGTCACGAGCGATGCTCAGCTTAATTTGTCTTCAAAATACCTGTACTTTATAACTGTTTAAGAATTTATAACTTTCCTTGCTGTGTAAAATTTCTGCTGATCAAGGATTCTATCAAAGAATGTTTTACACAAGAAGGCTTCTCGTGTAAAACTTCGTCTAAGAAAAATAATTTTGCAATACAGAAAGCGTTAAAGATAAAGTTCACAGAGCTAAGTGTAGGCTACTGTTTTTAATACACTAGGAAGAACTCTTCAATCAAGTGGATCAGAAGTTGGGAAAAAAGCAGAAAATATTCTATTAGATTATATTCTGCTGACCTGCCTGCAGTGAAATTAGTACCAAAGCTTACGCACCAGGATAAAGATAACCGGTAGGTGTGAAGACAATAGCAAGCCAAAACGTTGAAAAGTAAATTTTAAATTAGAGGAATAAGTAAGAGTCTCGAACATGGTCAGCAAAGGAGGAGGAGTGTGGAAAGATAAAATAATGGAGTTTATATCTTCAGTTTTGAGTTCACATTGCTGGTGTTATTCGTACCAGCAAAATAACAACAAAACCACCATACATACATGCTATTTTTGTATGAAGGACATACGCATATAGATCAACATACAAATTATTTGCAGTATATTAGGACCATCTAAGCGGTCATTATCAGGCTCAAAACTTCATTAACGTATGAAGTAGACCGACACTTGAGCTAAAATAGCTAATATTCTACACAGATAAAAGGCATTATTGGTACCTCACTGCACAAGTTTAGCTATTTTAAACCAGTGCATATTTTAAAAATTTGAAGCATTTTCCTCTGATGATGATCAGCATGTAAGAGTCCAAATACTTTGGGGAAGAATTTTATTTTATCTAGAACACACATCCACACAAATCGCCTGTGTTTAATGGTTTACTGTTTTCGTATTTTACGACGATGTACGGCGTACCTGGGAGGGCATAACCTTTGAAAAGGTTAATATGTGTTCAGTCGTAGTGTTCGGTCTAGAATGAGAGGACGAAAAGACGGACAGCCAGACAGACAGACAGACGGACAGACAGAAAGTCAGAGAGACAAAGCTCAACTTCAGTGTAATAAAGAAACGGAACGCCACTGGAAAGAGTGGTAGGCAAACGTACGAAGAAAGATGCTTTGGATTGAACGTCTACAATGATGAAAATTACATTTCTCACGCAGTGTGCCCATGTCTCTAGCAATGAAATACGTCAGTGATGGCACTGTGTCTGGGTAAATTCTAGCCAATCAAAACACGAAAATAATTGAAATTTAAGTACTTCTAGAGCCAATAATTACGAAGACAGTGGGAGAACATACATTTGCATGCAAAAACAGCTCTCTGCACCCCAGAACATTCAATTAAACGCACTGGATTACCCAGTAGAAGTTAAGTGAATTCTCTGAGCTGTGATACTGAAGGTTGCCCTTTTCATCCCTAAAATGAAACAGGCCTATCATATTTGTGAACATCTTAGGTTACATCATCTGCAAATTTTGTGTCTTACCAGACTACAATTTAAAGAGCAGCCTGCAAATTAACACAATAATGAAGCAATAGACCTACTTGATGGGGTTGAGTTCGGCTAGAGACACGTCAGCCGTTCGGGTGGACAAATCCTTTCCCCTTTCTGGACTCCTAAGTACAACTACTCACAAGAAACCGTAAATGAAACTTAGCCGAAGTCATTTGAGCCCACTGCCAAAACTCTCACCTCATTTCCTTGAAAACCAATTTTCTATCATCCGTCCATTTACGCCCAGAAACAAGCAGCATTCCAAATTAACATTAAAGTAGTCTGTAAAAGATATATGAAGGAAGTGTCGTAGCACGTGAAATCACGGGCGCTTCACATATACGAAATAATCACGAAAGAATAGGGACAGCGACAAATGTGTGCTGTTTTAAAACAGCTCTGGTCAGAGCAAAAAATCATTTAGGACAGAAAGACGCTTTAATTCATGAGTTTCGTCATCGTCATTTAACTATAAGAAGCTTAGACACAGCTTTATAACAGCATGGACCCCTCATGTAACCCACTCCGCCCAACCTTTCTGACAGATAAGAGATCTCGTGCCCACTTTACCCCCTCCCTTCCCCTATTAACAGCCCATATATGTTTTGTATAACTGCTTAATAAGTATTTCATGTACAACCTGAAGATGGTCATTATCAAGCGCCGAAACACGTAGTTGTACCTTATGTAGAAAATACTTTATATTCTACCAATAAATATAGTTATGTTAGACGAGTATACACACTCTACATTAGTTACGCTTTAGTTGTTACGTCAGGTCACAAACGACTGTAAATGTGACTATGCAACTACGTGATGGGTGAGATAGAAACTCGTGCTAATATAGGCCTAATATTCTCCACTCAAATTAAGCCAATTAATAACACCTAGAAACTGGCAGGCATTGACGCTATGTAGTGAGACGTTCACAGGATCAAAATCCTAGATCCTAGAATGGTAACATGAAGCAAGTTCCATAATGAGTATCTATGAATTAGGCGCCGTCATGCGAAATTTAGTCGACCGCCGTTTGTGTACCCCACCGTACGTTACATGTAGACCAACTGCATGTAACTGACCAGTAGAGGTTTTCCTTGCATCCAATTTGGCTTTCAAAATAGAAGATTATTGTTAAGTTCGACGAAACTTCTGCGCCGCCAATGTTGGTTCTCATCACACATTCTCCGCCTTAATGTGTAGAACTGCTGTTGACCATTCAGTAAAGCTATTTGAATATCAAGGAAGGCATTGTTACTCCATTCGTCCGTGCAAGCGACTCCTTCTTTTCACCTTCTCAGGGTGCAATTATTACATCTGATAGACGTCGCTCTGAAATGAAATAGATCTATAGGGGTGCAAAAAGCTGCTTTCTCTATGCACATTCTTGTAATTCGTAAACAGAATTCCTCATCGTCACTTTTGCTTAGATTCTGAGTAATATGCTCCTCTTTGAGAAGGAAACTTCTCTCAAAAAATAAAATAAAATGCTGGTAATTCTGTTAAGTCTCTACCAGCTAAACATTTCTTTCCACAAGGTATGAGCTTGACGAGGCAAGTACCCTGTCTGCTTGAGCAGATGGTTTTATTCACAATGGTGTTTCGTCGAACTTACGTTATACCTGTGTCATTGAATGTTCCCATGCTTTGGGCATCCCCTACTAATTGCCAATGATTAAAGCATGATTTATTGTATTTTTTCTAAATCATTTTATTGCTGCCTATTTCATCGGACTCACCAAAAAGTCATAAAGCTTTTGTAATTACACGTGATTTTGTACACAAGGAAACTCTTCTACATAGATTTCCGACTCAATATGGCTGACGAAAAAGTGACCTAAGTAGATGCGACAACTGCTTTCGAATTTGTTGTTTGTTGGACCGTGCATCATTGTGATAACCGAAGAATAAAAACCAACTAGATGTCACTTATTATTTTATTGTACTTCTTATAGGCTCAACATGTTTCGGGTACTACTATGCCCATCATCAGGAGCTCGCGACTATAATGTTGATTACCTCATTGGTCGTTTCGTTCCTGGTTTGCTGTAGATTGGAGGTTAGGTGCGAGTAGGCTGGAGTAGTGTCCGGGTTGCAGGCTAAAGTCTATAAGAAGTACAATAAAATAATAAGTGACATCTATTGGCTTTTATGCTTTCGAATATCTTGATAAAATGACTTAGTAATCGCTCGCACTACGCTCAGCTTCAGCTGAATTTCCGCTGGTGTCAAATTTATAGTCGGCGTCTGCAATTGGTTCTTTACACCTACGTCGCTGGACCCGGCGTTAGCGACAGAAGCCGATTAAGAATTGACTAGCTCCCGCTGACATCAACTGGCTTAGTTTCCGCGCCGAATGTCTGGCACATGTTTCAGATTAAGCCTCAAGGTGACAGACAGAAGTAGTGGTCACAATTTCGATTGTGTGTAACTTTCTAAGAAAAATAGATTCTATTTTACAAGTAGTGACTGCAGACACTGAGAGCGGAAGGTGTGATATATGATACATTGATGATCTGTAGAGTGTGGAAAAAAGAGACAAGGCTGCTTATACCCTGAGCATAGAAGTGCCAAGATCCTCCGAAACTTCAGAAGTTATTTACAAATCGCATGACATCATATCCCAGAAGACGTGACGTTTCATGATGAATCTGTTGGTTTCTCCGATCGCAACACAGTTTTTTCATATTCACAAAAAACTAGCCAAAATTATATCTTCAATAAAGTGTTTTTATAGGTTAATATTTGTTTCTCACCGTGGGTAGTACAGAAAAAGGTAAACGATCATGAAATAAATAGCAGCAGGGTTCACGAACTTCAGGGTGTCAAATTTTATAACATACTATTTTGATTTATTTTACCTGTACTGAAGGCAACGGAATTCGTTTCTATGTTTAACTTGTAAAAAAATACGAAAACGTAATCTGTTCAATTGCCAATTCTAATATAACTTAAATATTTTTAATTAGAGTCAAGGACTTCAAGTATATGAACATTAACACAAAAAATTACAATAAAACAGCAAAGAAGGCATTTGGAACACACATATATTACAATTTACTTAGAACATACATTATGTATGCATTATTTCACTCTCTGTCGCATGTGAAATCTTGCACCTCTGTGGCAAATTATTATTTTGTTTTGCTGGAAGCAACAAATTCCACGCAATACACACAGAAAAAATTTCTGTTTAGCACAGTAGAGATAAAAAATGTTTCTTTTTTAACTTTGAAGCATGAATTTAAAACGTAATGTATGGAACTCAGTTACTACTTCACACGAAACATATTTCATTCCCATTATAAATATTAACCTGGAAACTAAAGGATTGTTTATTTTAAGAATTATATGAAACAAGTACACAAATTCTGTAGGCAAAATAGAGAGCTCTTTAATGTCAAAGCCGGTGGTATATATACAAAAGTTAACGCTGTGTTTCAGAATGATTTATGATTTTAATTCCTCACAGGCTTCTGTGAATACCAATATTTGTTTTCAGGTTATTTAGCAGAACATATTACACAGACACAACGAATATTCTGAAATTTACATCAAAATGTCAGTAACAGTTATAAATGAAAGTAAACAACCTTGAGACAATTCTGTGTACATTACATCTCACAACACAAGCCTCTTTGATCAGTTTAATTTTTAATCTATTACCTCCGTTTCGATAATTTGATTGACCACTTATCTTCCGGTTTCCTATAAGAAAGTCTCCAATATTATATTATTTCTTCAATATAAGCCACGCGGAGTCCATTGAAGCGCCATAGATTTCATCTAGGTAAATTCTACAGACCATAAATTTTCGGCATAGATCTATGTCATTTCAAATCTCAAGATTTTCCTATTGTTCTCCGTCTAAATAGTTTCTTCAATCCTTGAACCTTAAAACCGTGCAATTTATATTTCTTCCTCTGTGTAAAATTCCGTATATTTGTAAAATAAATTAGGTACCGCTGTCTCGCCACACAAAAGAAAACACACCAATTCCTGCTGCAGACAAAGGCATTGTCCTCAGACAAGAACGTTAGTCATTCACTGTGTCCGCACCAAGAAGTGTACAGGAAAGTTTATCTTTTGAATACGTTGCTGCTAAAAATCTAAATCAGTCCCATTAGAGGCGCGAGGTGCCCAGAGGGTTCCAGGGAGTTAAGGTTCCCAGATTACGTGACAATGACCCCGGATGGTGGTAAGATTGTCAGCCTTACTCACCGGCCGCTTCTTACCCCCAGGAAATGCTCCTGGTGCTCATTTCTGTTAGAGGCTGAGTCGACCCCAGGGCCATAGTGCGATCGGAAGAATTATGGCAATGAAAAATTCCAATGACACCATCTGGAATCGAACCAGCGACCTTCCGATTTGTAAAACAGTACCTTAACCACTGTGCTACCGCGGTCCCACGTCGTTGCTAAGAGAATTCATAAGGTAACCTACAGGTTACATTACGTATGCGTAATTGAACGGCTACTGCTTCGCATGTAAAGGAGAAGGGTCTCGAGGGAAATGGCTAATATTGTGGTATTAAACAGCAGCTGCAAGTGCATGGTGCTAGGTTTATGTTAAGTCAGTAAGACCTACTTGTATTGAAGTATGAAGCAACTGTAAGAAAGTCAAATCGCACTTTTGTCCCTAACACTAACAGTCAGATTGATAGTGGAAAATAAATGCGCAACCACGATGTGCGTTTGTCATTTATTCAATCAGTTCTTTTCTTAGTCTACCGGTCGGTCTAACAGCTTGATCTGGTTAACTAAAATATTAAAATTCTCAACAAAATGCCACTTGAAATACCTGTTTACTGAAAGTAAAGAATGCCTAATCTAGCAGCTGCTGCATCACTGACAATATTTATCACTTTAAGTAAAATATACTAAATTTATGTCTGCTCTTAGAACAAACTTTTAGTCATAAAAACTGAAAATATTAAAACAAAGACACATCGTCTTGTAATTAATCGATTTTACATTCCAGGTGAAACTGTCTTGATTTGTGCTCAAAATATACAAAAAATTGTAATTATCTTTTCTATATGAAGCTAAGTAATCTAAAAACTTATACATTGATTGCAATATTTTAAAATGTACATTGAGAAACTAGAACAAAATAGGGGGCCTACATACAATAATGTAACAAAATTAAGGAATAGTAACTGGCAAACTCAAAAACATACCTTCATTCTCACTGCTGGCACAGATTTTCGATAGATGGAACACTATGTATGCAGTGGTCATGTGAGCAGCTTTCTTTGCACGAAGAGTGTTCAGTAGACAATTTCATTCTATATTCATTGAAACACGTCTGGTGTGGTCGTCAGAACGGTATTTTCGCCTTTGTTACACACGTCCTGAAAATCGGTATTGGGTGTGGTATACTGAACGTCCAGGAAAAGGAAACATCGGTACCGCGATATCCAACCACCTGTCCTAGCTCGATCAATCCGACTACGAAGAAAATCTATGAAAAAATAGTTCACAGAAAAATATCATTGTGGAAGCCCACCAAATAGCCTTTACGTAACTTGAATATCAAGTCCTGAAACCCAGGCAGCAAAAATTGAAAAAAGTATACTGGCCGTCGCGGATTTTTATTTATTTATTATTTCTTTTTAATTTAAACTTTAGAAGTTGTGATCATTCGTACTAATCAGAGAAGCTCTGGCGGTCTCTCTCATGTTCTCTTCTGAAAGACAACACTTTAGATCCCGATATCCTAACACTGTGACACTGTCTCCGCAGAAACACTCTACCTTCCTCTGTTGTGCCCAGCGTATCCCAGCAAAACCCATAATTTTTGTCTTGTCATCGTATCACAACGTCTGCACAATCTGATTACAGTTTACGACACTTCAAAGCGCAAGGTAGTTATTGCGATACATGGCAAGTCTGATTTTATGGGGTTAAGTAAAGGTAAATCTATCCGTATACAGGTCTGGACAGACCCTTAGGGCTCCACGAGATTGAAGCTCCCGAAATTTCTAGACATTCGGCACATGAAGGTGGCAAGGTTTGCAGACCTACGCACCGGTCAACTTTATCCCCCAAGGACCCCTGTTACTCATTTCTCTTACAGGCTGAGTCGACCCCACGGCCATAGTGCAGCCCCACTGAAAATCGACCCCCCCCCCCGACCTTCCGGCTTTTAGTGCAGTGCTTCAAAAAAATTGCGCCACCGCGTGCCCCGATTTTGCGGAGTTGTGATGAACAATTACTATATTGTCTCTGTTTGGTATTCGTAGTCACAGTGTCTTCAATATATTGCTTTCTCCGTGAATCTATCAGGCCAGCTTTAAAGGCTATGTGGTGACAGCGAATATCATTTCTCACGCATCCTCCTTAAGTTCATTGCACCTTGGTTGTTGATTTTGAGTCTGTAAACCATTCAAGGCAACTTGCCTTCTCCTATAGAGACACGTTTTCAAACAAACGAAAAGCGGCTTTCAGATAAAATGTTAAAGATCATCTGTAGCCAACAGTCACAAACTCCCACAATTTTATCCTTTGTTACAAACTGCTGCATTCGTAAGTGTTGCTCTGCATTTAATTACATGTTACCATTTTAGTTATGCTATAGGCTGAAGAAACATAACTTCAGTCCGTATGCAATAACATTGTGTAAAAAATACTAGCCAGAGAGTGTCTTTTTTTTTTAAATTTTGGTTGGGCGCTTCGCGATTCTGCTTGGGCTTTGTCTAATATAAAGTCTTGTGATCGGATATTCCTGAGTTAATGTTGTTTGAAATTCGTAGTTAACTCCTTCCATCCATTTGCTTCATCGGGCACATCGCATGTAACGACATGGTAACACCATTTCAGATCTGGAAGCGTAATTATTGCAGAGGAATGCCGTTAAATTACTGCATTAATCGTGCGCACATTAGGTGTCACGAACACATGCAATTGTCTACAAGTGGAGTGTCAGGTATTTGGATTATGTTGCAAAGCATCCATTATTCTAGACGTTGGCGATTGATACCACCTCATGAGATGTTTCCATAATCAAATTAAAACGTAAAATATTTGTGTAACATTTTTTCAAAGTACACGCATGATTGTCTTGCCGTTTCATTCCATTACACGTTGTATACTGCCTAATTATATGTGAGAATGGTTTTAGAGTTCTGTGAGTTGGGAACAGGGTGTCTTGTACTTCAGGGTAAATCATGACTGATACTGGATTGTAATCGTATAATTATCAGAAGCAATACGTTTCTTTCTTATTCTGACCTCTTCTACCAAATCACTCTACGTGTCTAAGGTTACTGTTGCACCTGATCACACTCAATGACACAAACTCGGTAGAAATTCTCTGGACGAGGGATCGGCCCGTCGCATTCACAAGAGACAGATATCCATGCCCCCGGAGGGATTCGAAACCGCAATCCCAGGTAAGTAAGCGGCCGCAAACCTACACTTTAGAAAGTGCGGCAACTGGGATCGGCTAGAAGCAATCAATAACACGGAAAGAGGGAAATCCGTACAATGCGTAGTTCTATGTGAAATTTTAATAGGTGGTGCGCACACACAAGCAAATAGAAACGCGCAAGAAATTATTGAAACCTGCGTTAAAGTGTTGCAATCCCAAATTTGAATTTCAAATCGCAACTGTGTCCTATAAATTTTTCTAAATCTACATACAAAAACTGAACAGTAAATTAAAACATTCTTATCACCAATAAAAAAGAGTCGAGTTGATCCAATGTAATTACACTGCCATTCATTCTTGCAACACACATAATGCTGCAAGAATGTTATTGAACTGAAAGTGAATTTGAAATGAACAATAATATTTAAATATTCAGCTACCTGAAATGAAATAATCTGGACTGGTGAAATACGACCAACACTGTAGTTTATGGCTTAGAAGAACAGTGATGGGACTACAATTAAGCAAAACACGTAAGGACACATGTACTTGTTTTTTACAGCAGTTTCGTGGGAAGCCACTGCAGTTAATTTGCTAATAAGCTAAAAGTTAATCAGTTTGGCCGCAACCGATTCATGCATTATTCCCCGTTCTTTGCGTGACGTGCACAATATGGCCCAGTTTAGGGCAGATCTGTTCCTCCGTTCGCATGTTTCACCAACCGCTGGACGAAGTTTGATTAAATTTTATGTGAATATCATCCCATGTTACGTTACTTTATCATTGTTCATTTTAATTTCATACAATAGTAACAACGTTACAGGCATAATTAGCTGTAAATTGGGAGCTAAACCGCCGACACCTACTGTAGGATTCTGAAATGATGCATGAAATAGATTCGTAAAATATTAAACTTAGAATATTAAAACTTAAAATATTAAACAGAGAGGACGCTGCAAGGAAGAAATATTTAGCTTTCGGTTTGGTAAGATAAATAAACATTCACTAGAGTTAGCTAATTTAAACGCGGTGTGGACCCAGCGATAAAAATGTGCGTGAATTGCTGCTAAAACTGCAGCAATTAAACCAAGAAGAAAGTGCACTCGTTTATTTTATATGCGTCAGACTTAGTTTAGGCAAAACACTTGTCAAATCGTTCTCTTTAAAAGAATAAAATATGTATTATAATTATAGTAAAAGTAAAGCAATCCCATTAGAGGCCCGGAGGGGCCCACAGGGTTCCAGGAAGTTTAGGTTCCCATATTTCGTGACAACGGCACAGGATGGTGGTAAGGTTGTCAGCCTTACGCACCGGGCACATTTACCCCTAGGAAATGCTCCTGGTACTCATTTCTGTTAGAGGCTGAGTGGACCCCAGGGCCATAGTGCGATCGGAAGGATTTTGTGTCAATGAAAAATCCACTGACACCACCTGGGATCGAACCAGCAGCCTTCCGATTTGTAGCGCAGCACTTAACCACTGTGCTACCGCGGTCCCCATTATAATTATAGTAATAATTTAATTCTATTAATTTGTTTATTTGCGTGCTGAATTAAAAACCTAATAGCCAGTTACAGTATAATAGACATAACAGTATATCCTAACATATTCTTTATAATCTAACAGGCCAATAACCGAACAGACAAACATGCATGCAGGATATGTAAAGATTATTAAGCACGATGAATAAAGCAAGGATTTGTAGCAATGATCTCGTGGACCACTCAAGATACAACGCGAAATTCGCCTAGCAGAACTAAGAATAAACAAAGAATTGCCCATTGAGTCCATCGGGTTAGCCGACACAGTCTCAGAGAGCACAATACTAGTTCGTTGCCTTTGTACAATATAGGTGGAAAATGGCGCTTTTACGTAGGATGAGTATTTTAATGTCACTAACAGATGTCTAAATTCCAACCATTCTTACACTCTGAAATGTGTGAATATTTGTCTGCTGCCGCCTACTCTCTATTTATCTTCACAGAGTGGTAACTGTGCAAATACGTAGCCTTACTTTCAAGTTACGCCAACGTAAATTTGCTTAATTTGGATTTCTTTCTTCCAAACTACAATGTCCAGAACAGCTCTAAGCCTACATAACCTAAAATCCAATGGGTCTTGAGGGGCGTATACCCCAGAGGAAAATACGGAATTACTGTCAAGTGGATTATACACCTCACTTTCCTTTGTGCAACGTTTAAGAATGGCCACTCATAGTGTAGTGACTCCTTGTTGAGGTGCTTTACAAAGGAATTATTTCACTCCACCCTTTACTGTACGAGTGCTTACTCAATATACTTATCAACCACGACCGGCTTTACTAAACCAAAAGGGACGTCACGTCCATTTCCTGTTGCGAATTCCAACTAAAGCGCTCACTGCAACCCAAAATGTTTTCAAAGTTGGGTCTAGAGTCACTCGTACAAAACGTAGGGTTCTAAATTATGGCTAAGAGCCTGATTCACAACAAGACAATGGGCATACACACTTTGACCCTATAATTAATATAAGTTACAAGTTTGCTTGTAGCTCCAGAGCGTCTTATCATAAATTCATTGCTCTTACGCTAAATAGCGAACCCATACAAAATGTATTAAGAGCCTATATAAATGGCAGGTTAATACCAGAACTACAGCAGGTAACAGTGACTCGAGTCTATAACACAATTCACAGAAGGTAACCATAACTAGAGCTCTATACCAAAAGCTATAGAAGGTACCCATGAATATAAATTGTATTTCTATACCGGAAGCCACAGCAGTTTACCATGAATAGAATTCTATGCCAGAAGCCACAACAGGTAGCCATGAATATAAATAGTGTCTGTATACCAGGAGCCACAGAAGGTACCCATGAATATTAATAGTATTTCCACATCAAAGAAGCAGCCGGTAACCATATGAATATGAGGATAAGTTCTATATCAATACAATTGTAGGCAATAGTGAATAAAAATATTTGGTCTACACGAGAAGCTGCAGGGTTTAACAGTGAATATACCTTGCAGTTTTATATCAGAAGCCACAGCACGTAACCATGAATGCAAAAAACATTTCCAGATTATAACGATGAATATAAGCAGTACTTCCCTACAGAAACCATAGCAAGTACCCATGAATATGAAGAACAGTTTTATATCAAAGGCAAAACAGACAACCATGAATACGAGTACACATTGTAGTCACATACCCCTATGAGAAGCCCCAACGGTTACCAATTAAAGTACGTCTACATCAGAAGCCACAGTAAGCCTGAATGCACGTTTTATAATATTATCGTAAAAAGAATTTAAATTGTCAGACATGGACATTTACCCAAGCGATCAAGACATTTGATTACTCGGTGAGAAACCGAAGTTCCATTTTTTTTGAAGATGCACAATTACGACAGGGGTATCATTGAGAACTCCATTCTTCTGGGTTGTTATGCTCCATCTTTGAATGAGTGGCTAACAACGCCGCGGGGCATATATTGCATTCATCTTCAAGGGTCAAAAGGTCAGATTGCGCGAATCTCTTGACCGTCGCCTATGACGATTTCGCCTTCCTTCGAAACATCGACCAGTACTCACGCACCGAAGCAAAGTCACAACCCAGCAGACCGGTAGCTGGCGAAGGGAAGGCTGTACTATTCGTAAGGTCGTAAATTGAATTATGTTTACGCGTATGTCGTGAAGTTGTATGACTTTTTAAAGTGAGCAAAGCCTTATGAAAGTCCGTTTATTACGTCATCGATTACAATCCTTGCAACGTAGTTAAGGTTTAAAATAGGGCAGAAAAAGTAACTCAATTTGAATTTGATGGAAAGTGGCTGTTCTAAAAAGAAAGAAGATGGGATTTTCCTACGCTCTGCAGTGAAGAGGGTGGAAAATATGATAATAGGGAGATAAATGTGCTCTTAATTTACTAATGTTTACTTTTTTTCTTTTGAAATTCTCTCGAAAATAACGCAGTTCTAAGGAAAGTGTAAGACAAGAAGTCGAGTTAAGAGTTTGTTGTCCTGTTAAATATAAAACAAAGCTGTAGCAGCAGCCTTTCTTTAAGATCAACACAGCCATCGTTCTAATTATTTGCATAGCAGTCTATACACGATTTGGAGAAGATTAAAAAAAAAGTAGTGAGTTAGGCTTGCATAGGCGCGGCAGTCCCTAAATTAACGTCGCGAAATTTCTATATTTAATGTTTTCATGATGATACGACGCCATGTCTATTCGTAACAAGTTACAAAAATTAATAAAATTTTTATTACGCGCGTTTCCATAATTTCACCAAATATTAATCGGTGTCAGTTTACATCAGCATCAGTTAACTGACAGCGCGAGTTATTCAGGCGGGCGGGAGAAATAATAAAAATCATTTGTTATAAAATAAACGTAATGGGGGTATATCACGGCAGGTCACATGTGCCCTACTGGGGACATGGATATATCTCCTTTTTTACTGTATTAGTCATAGTCCATGACAGAAAAGAGAAACACAAAGGAAATATACATAGAATTAAATAATATAAATTTTAAATATTTTATATAACAGAAGTTGCACATTTATGAGACTGAAATGTAACTTCATGCAGTCTGGTCGCTTAGTTCCAACGTCTGGGAGGACCGTGCTGCCTCCCTTTTAAGAAAGTGTGCTCTGAAAATGAAATCGAAGATTGCAAAGAGTCGGAAACAACAAACTACAAAATAATAAATAGACTTGCATTTTTTAAAATTCTTGTCGAAACCAACAGATTACTGACAACGAAGCATATGTATAAAACAATTTCTTTGTCACTAAAAATCTCTGAATTTTACCCACAGATTATGTTTATATTTTACAATTCACAGTGAAAACAACTATCATTTTTCCACACAAGATTTGCAGGTTTGTATTTGTGATGGAGAAACAGATTCTTCTTTGCGAGCAAAAAACAAAATTGTTAAATACTTCTTAGAAAGACGTCGGTTTCAAAGGTTTAAAAAGCAACTCTCACTCTCACCGCGAAAAGTCACATTCACTATCGGAATGAAAGTAGAAGCAGCGATGTGTTTTCAGCCACGAAGCCTATAATCGAATTGGAACAGCAGCCTGAGAACGTCAAACAACTGGATGAACCTGTGGGGAAAGAGAGTGAGTTTGTGGAAACTTTGGCATCAGCTGTAGACCTGTTAAGTTATTGTGTCATTTGTGAGGAAGAGGGAACAGATGCAGCCATGCCACGTATTGACGTAAGGTAGTTCATTTAACACGCAGGCTTTTCAGAAGAAAGAAGTCATGACGCTTTCAGACTTCACTTTAAAGAGCAGAGCATCGAAGATGTAAATTTCACCAAAATAATTTCACCCAAATGAAATGCACTAAAAAGTTTCTTTGAATTATTAACGAATTATTTATTTAAAATTTAATAGAATTGAACATCCACCGGTGATTTTAAATTGCCTCGTAAAACAGATCAAAGGAACACAACCAGTTATAAACGGTCCTGATGAATAAATGACAAACGCCATTAGGACAGGTACATAGTTTTTTTTCTGCGGGTTTTACATTATTTATCTAGAGGTTAAATAATTATTTTATCATTAACAACGAGTATCTAAACCCACTGCAAACTATCTTACTCTTGCCTTGTCACACACACAATCTATCGTTGCTATGTCTACATCTACACCGCTTTTCGTGCTGGTTGAAGCGGAAGGCAAAATTTCGGGAGAAATTTAAGCCATTCAGCTGATTAAAAATCTTTCTGCCTTTTATGCTACCAAAATTTCATGTTAATTTTCACAAAAGTCTTCACTGGACTGTAACCTCAGCTACTGGCTTCGAAACCGACACACTGGCATTGTATCTCCATATTCGGAACGTATTTTCCTAACACTTACTTTGATATCAACTACTTTCACTTCCTGTTCCCCAAGGAAGACTGTAAGTAATTCCTACATATCACCCATGATTAAAGTGAAAGCAAAAGCTCTTCACTTTTGCGTCAAGAATAAACCACAAATTTACAGGGAAGTTTATTGAAAGCTTATGTTTATTGGATCATGCATCATCTTGATAGTTGAATAAAGAGAGACCAACTTGATGTCACTTGCTTTATTATTTCATTATTTATTGCTCAACATGTTTCGGATGTTAATACATCCATCCTCTGGAGTTTGCTACTTATTTGATGAGTTATTTCATGGATTGTATTGTTCTGGTTCGATGTGTGTTGATGTTACGTTGTGTTTTGGCTGCGGTGGTTTGGTATCCGGATGCAGGCTTCAGCTTCAGGGTAATTTACAAGAACTTCTGTAAGATTTTAACACTTTCTGATAAATGTCTGATTGAACGAAATTTTATAGCTGGAATAGAATTCAGTAGGTATTCTGAGGCACAAATTTTACACGAAAGAATTTGAGAAAGTGAATATAAGAAAGAAGGAAAAATTGTTTCAGCAGAGAAGGAGATATATGTAATGCGATTAATTCGGCAACTTTAAGACTTATATTAGCAATAACTGAACATTTTCAAATGAAGTATACATTTCGAAAATAAGTGTACCCTATTGCAGCAAATATTCCCACTTCGATACAACGCTAGTTGGAACGCAACGGAAATCAACTTTGCTAAATACCGAGTCCACATACATTTCTAAGGTTCGTTATAATAGCTTAAGAGCAACCCTGAAGACACAGCCTGCTCTGTGAACTCTTACAGCAGCCTCATTCTTAAGGTTTCCTCATGAGAAGAAATAATGATCTATGTGAATGTCTAATGAGCTAGATACGCAGCAGCATGAACCCTCGGACCAAATCCTCTTGTGCTAGCACTTGTTAAGAGGCGCCCATATCTCACGACACTGAATGCTTCAACGAATCGAACAGAAACTTCTCTCTCTAGAATTTCTCTTCTGCCTTGCATTCACCTCCGTATTAAGTAATAGGGCTTCCAAAGGATATAGTTCCTTTTGGAGTTCAGTATTTCATCTGCATGCAACAATTTCATTGAATTCAACTCCTGCCATTTATGTTCCGCCACAAAAATTGTTTTACTTCCCTTTCCTAACAGAAAGACACAGTCCAAAAATGTATGGAAAGAAAGTGTTTTGCAGGCAGGGGCGCCATGTAAAACACATAAACACCATTAGTCGGCATTAAATGCGTCAGTACAAAGGAAAATACTGAGGAAAATGATACTATATTTATGTCTTGTTAATAGGATGCAGGACAAAGCCACAGCATATTTGGAAACGATATTAACAAAACAAACCGAAATATCAACAGCACATTAAATTCCTGAAATGTCTGCTACGATTCGTTCCAGAGTCTTCTGTTTTATATTTGGCAATCTAAAAATAAGAACATTAAAATATACGGAACTATAATTTTTACCTATTCTTTTACATCGGTGTGAAACTTGGTTTTTCACATTAAAGAAAGCGCATAGGTTAAAAGTGTTCGGAAACAAGGTGGTGAGGAATATATTTGGTCCCAAGAGGAAGGAAGCAAAAGGAGACTTCAGAAAACTGCATAATGAGGAGCTGCATGATATGTGTTACCACAAATAAGGTACGGTTGATCAAATGAAGAAGGATGAGATTTGTGGGGAATTTGACACCAAATGGGCAGCAGTATACAAATGCATGTAGGGTTTAGTGGGAACACCTGAAGGAAAGATACCTAGGCGTAGATTCGGGGATAATATTAAAATTGATCTTAAAGTAACAGAATGGACTGGCATGGAATGAATTCATGTAGCTCAGCACAGGGGCAAGTGGAAGACCGTTTTAAACGCTGTAAAAGACTTCAGGATTCCAAAAAATGCTGGAAAGCTTTTCACTAACTGGGAATTATTAATTTGTCCAGAAACACTCTGCTGCACGGTATTAGTTGGGCAAGGCAGAGAAAGTAAGAAAACAGGCTGGGAAAATTACACTAACAGTACTTTTACAGTGTTTAATATTTATCAAAAGTAATTATGGTATTTTTTTGACGTTTTGCTGACCGTGCATCTCAGTATTTAACCAACTTGATGCACACAATTCGTTTCACAATAAGTTTTATTTCATACCTCTACATGTTTCAAGCACATGTGCTCATCATCAGGAGGTCAAAATTGTGTGACAATACCAGAGGCTGTGTAATGAAATTTTGACCTCCTGATTATGAGCACATGTGCTCGAAACATGTAGAGGCATGAAATAAAACTTAATGTGAAAAAAATTTTGTGCATCAAGTTGGTTAAATACTGAGCTAAGTAATTATGGTAGTTACATCAATAGACGATGTGGGTCATAAATGTAGAAAGCATGTGGAAGATCATACAAATGCATACAAAACTTAAGTCGAAAGCCCTGAAGGGATGAGTCCATTTGTACTTCTTAGGTGTGGATATAGGCCATGATAACATTAGTGTGATGTGAGCGGTGTAATTGGATTCAACCAGCTCTATACAGGTTTACTGCGGAATTGCTCTCAACCGTAAACTATTTCGGCGAAATGCTGAGATGTTCTCAACTCGCCAGGAAACTGTCAGTTTCTCATACATTCTACACCATAAATTGAACGACTTTATGTGCATACCATTTCAAGCATTCTCATTATTTTAAAATGATGAATTTGAACGTATAAAAGTGAACCAGCAATTTGTGATTGTGTATAAAAAATTGCCGTGGTTTCTGTGACAACTGTGCGCACCATTCGGTTTCGATTTCTATTTAATTTTCTGTGTATATTATTGAGAATCATTTCCATAAAGTAGCCCATTCCACAGCGGTGCGATTACATTGGCAAACACTCGAACGATAATTGGAATCTCTCTACAGGCGGTTACCACAACTGATCACTGGAAAAAGAATGGGATTAAATATGTCACAATTACCAATTTATTTGATGCACTGCATCTCTTTTGATGTGATGTATATATAAGGCTTCTGGAACGGAAAGTTTACATTTTATTTTCTGCGAAAAGGACATGAGGTGTGCAGTTTTGTTAAGGTCATGGCTTAATGAAGCTATTTTGATAAATCGGATATATTTTGAAATAGGGTAAATGTAAATGAGATTCTCAAAGATATTTATTTACGTCCATTTATATACTCATGCTCATTGAGGTATTTTACCCTCGGCTGCTAAACAATATAGCCTACTCGTGCTCATTTTGGTGCTTGGCCTTTAGTTGTTAAACAGTATTCTCAAGCTAATTTCGGTGCTTTACGTTAAGACGCCGAACAATGTGCTCGTGCTCATTTAGGTGTTTTACCTTGATATTCTGAAGAATATACTCATTTTCGCTTCAGCGCTTGACCTAAAACACATTTATCAGCAAATAGAAAAGGACTTCATTATGCAAAGGCCAAGACGTGAACATAAAATAGACATCTGTATTCTTAGTAATGTGATTATTACTTGTAATGAAAGGAGTTTCATCCATTTACTTAAAAGATGAAAGTTGCAGCTGTCCACAAACACGTCATAAGATCGCGTAGGTATAGAAGCGGCGTGAAGGTAATAACGCCACTCATTTTTAACCTCAGCAAGATATGGAAGTGAGTCGTTAGCCTCACCCCCTGGCAGACTTACCTCCGGGAAACGAGACACTCGTGACCATTGAATGGAGGATAGGTGGACCCAGAACTTGTTTATTCAAATTGTTTATATAACTTATTTTCAATTTAAAATAATTTTATCTTCTATTAAAAATGTATACGTGTTCCAACCTGGAAAATCGAAGAAAAATATCTACATTCTTGTCTTTTTATCGACTAAAATTATCTGAAATTTGTGCATATATATATATATATATAAACACGTCATTTGACCCTTTATGAAATAGGTCGGAATTATTCTTTAACACTGTTCATTCTGGCAATAAACGGGCGTCGTATGTTAGGCGACAGCACTATCTGATATGTGCCTCCGTAAAGAAATAAAATCTTCTGCCTGCCTGTGATGTGTAAACAGAGAGACGTGTCTACTGATATAGACGGTCAAATATTTGTCCCAGTTCTTTTTACATTATCTCGGACAATGTTGAAATAACACGAATTCCATCCAAAAACACAGGTGGAATTAACATGTGTACTGACTGAAAACTAACGTGGGGAGAGAGAACAGAATGTTGGTGGAAATTAAACGAAGCTCTGAACCATAAAATTCAAACACACAATCTGGTCACAGTAACGAGATGTACAGTACAAGACTTGGATCCTAATAAATGGTGACAAAATAGGACTGTTCGTGTACAAGAAAGACAGTTACTCAGAAGCTTTGAAGAAATAGCTGCAGCCAACATACTTCTTTCCCGTTGAGAGTTACCCGAACTTCACTATATTGATTTTAGCTGATATGATACCCTTTCACACATACCGTAGCTCTCCACAGCTACAGGCCCTCTGTAACACTTCTTGGATATTCGGTTCATGTGACAAATAATTTAATTTATTTGTCACATTTCATTTATTTTTCGTGCCGTAAATCAGCAGCAGACACCTGAATTATGGGCGGAGGTAGGCCCTTCTTGGAAAACAGGGAGTCTCCCAGCTAGTCAAGAAATGTATCGCAGTTGGAATTTAGGAATTTAAGACGTCCATGATTATCTTATGTTAAGAGTAACAGACCAACATGTTGTCGAGATTGGCTACTTTCTTGACATTTCATTTATTCGGATTGTTTACTAATTTCGACCAGGACATTTGAAAGGAGAAACGTCGAAATGGCGCGAAATTTCAGTCCCTGTGGTCACAATACAGCCGACATTCAAACTGCGTGCGAATTAGTTACGTCATTCATTCATTTAGTAGTTTGTCTTACGAAAGGCCCAAAGTCTCTTTCATAGCGAGCTCTCCACATAGTGCGATATAGAGCTTTCTCCTTCAAATGAGAGTATTCTCTCCTTTCCTTAAGGTCATCCAGTAGTTTCCTACGTCTTCTTCCTCGTCTTCCTGTTACTTCTATCCCCCTTTTTATCTTTCCTGCAATAACCCGTTTTAGAAGGCAGTTTCTACGCAAAATGTGACCAATCCAGTTAGCCTTTCGTTTACTTATTTCATGTAGGATATCCCTCGCTCCTTGACTCTAAGCAATACTTCTTCATTTCTCACATGATCAGTCCAACTGATCTTTTCCATCCTTCTCCAGCACCACATTACATCATATCGCTAATTAAAATCTGTCGTCAGCTGTACGATTACATACTACTGCATACTTTTTAGCAGGCATAGAGCTTTTCCATTTTCATTACATCATAATTACTTATTTTGTGATTCTGTATCACCTGCTAAGAATAAGCGTTGTCGAAATAGGTACAGTAGGTTATTTATCATGACGAACAGGCAAACAGGATAAGGCACTCGTGGCCTTAGTTGAGGAAGTACTCCGGTATTCCGATGGATAGACTGAAAAAGGCACTGTGTGTTACAAATTGAGGTTTGAGCTGGCTACCTTCTAAATTGGAATAAGACATATTACACTTTAAGTTTTGTCCATGAGTTTTGTTTATTTCTTCCCACCGACAGCCATGCCACTAATAAAATATATAAACTTATTTTAAGTCGTCAATTACTCAACCCGTCATTCCGTATACAAAATGCATCTCCTAATGGAACTAAAAAGCTTTGAGGGTATGCACCGTTCGAAACTCTGTCGTTATGTTGGACATCGACACATAAGTTTGTTTTCAACTTCTCCACCCAGAAACATCATGAAATCTTACCTCCACAGTCCTCTCCACTTATTAGTTATAAGAACCGTATTGTCTGTCGTTTAAAGCTACTAAAAAAAAGCAAGTTAGAAAGGCGTCGTTAAACAAACGACTAACTGCGAGCATGTACTTTATATCTTAATACGCACATCTCCGGATTCAAAGAAAGGACGTTCATGTCAATGATTTCAGTAAGTCACAATCACCCCTCTCTATTTTTCACCATAAAACTGCACACCCTCGTTGACAATGAGATATCCATCGAAAATTACGCCGACAATTGTAATAAGTTTTCTACGAGACTATATTTTCCCTAAAAGAGGGTTGAAAAGCGCGTCGCATTTCTCTGTTTTGTTCGTCACTTTAGGAGCAGAGAGAGAGAATGATGAGTCGACATTGATTGTGGTCAAACTGGAACCATGATAAATGAGACCCCGGAGCTGAGACCTTGGCACCACAAGTTACAATGATCGCCGTATAATGTGATTACTAGCAGCAGAAGAGTAATCTGTCACACCCGCGCTGGACAACAGATGGGGCCTGCAGCCTGCGTCTGTGGCCCCACCCACACGACCACTCGCCCCGTCTCTGTCCGTTGGAAAATCCTCATCTGCTGCATGTGAGCACAAGCGCCCTGGAAAATGAACGTTGTTTCACGTGTGATAACAGTGCTAAATAATACGAATCCGGTCGTGGACATTCACAAGCCTATTCTCGATTTACGTGTCTCGACCCAATATTTTGTTATACAAATGTGCCCCAAGGGGTTGTTCGTTATATTTCTCTGCCCATGCAAAACGTTACGAAGAGATTCCGATTGGGGATTAGTAAAATATTTAGAGAAAGGCATGAAATTGTATTTACTGTTTAGGAGCAATGATGAAAAAATTTGGCTTTTCCGAACAAGAAAAATATTGATTTATTTAAGGACGGTGTTTTAAAGATTCAAGTCATGTAGCGCAGAACGTTATTCGGATATTTCTAATGATAGGTTATTTAACGAAACTGTTTGAAAGGTGTATACGATCGTAGATTTTGAGCATATTAGAATAAGAATAGAAAAGTCGTCAGGTATTAGTTACTTGCCTATAAGAAATCAAATTAGTAACGAAAAATACAATAATTTTTCTAGTCGGTTTAACCTAAATTCTTGCATTCCCATTCAGACTGCCTTAGCGCAAGGTAATAGTGATTTCGATCTTAGGGTTTATGAAAAGAAACTTGCTCAATGTTGCCATGTCTCTTGTCATAGAATTTCTTCAGGATCACTCAACCTTAATTAGCCTCGCAGCAGATTAATGATCGTAGCGTTAGTAAAAGACATAAAATTAATTAACTATAAGCTGATGATAAACTTTGTGTCTAGATAAATTTAATAAGGGCATTGATATACAATTTCGTGCCATACCGCTCAAGTGTGCTTGCGTTGTGCAACTGTGGTGAGAAAATTCATGCACGCTGAAACTTCCAATTTGGCGCAGAGGCTGACTTCATGAAGGAAGAATATAAATATTAATCACTAGCACCTGTTGCGGAATTGACAACAAAGAAACAGTTACGAAAGTATAATAATTTTGGTTATTATGTTTAAGTTTATGCATTATTAATAATACTCCATGTTAAATGAAAACACAATACAAAAACCGTCTACAGTATTCTTACAGACACCATGTGACCACTGGGTCAAATATGTCTGCGGGTCCTTTTTAAATTTTTCTCGTGAGATTTTGGAGGGCGGGGGGAAACTTTGACTATTACGGACCTTAAATATTCCAACCGGTGAAGTATGAATCTATTTCATACACACGAAGCTGAAATGGAAATTCAAAACACGATGGTTTGTAGATGCCAGTACAGAAGGTTTGAACTTTACCGGATTGCTTTATAAAGCCCGTTTCTTTGCACGTTTCACAAATAAGGCTACATCAGCTCTACACATTTAATGATCAATGAGACTAAACTATATACTAAAAGATATAATCCACAATGTAACACGCAATTTTTAGCGACGCTCTCTGCAGTTAATTGTTTGCTTGATGTTTATTTATAAAATTTGATAAGCTCGTTACGCAGACCTAAAATAATTCCACTTATGGCCAGAGTTATAGGTTAAAATTTGACTTTCAGAACCTATTATTCAAAAACTGGAAAAAATTCAGATTTTACAAGAAAATAAACAAGGTCGCAATAAATCCAAGAATCCATACACTTTTACACCCAAAAATTAAAATGCCGAAATCAGTAATTATTTATGAATCGTAATTTTAGTTACATGTAATTTTAGTAGACAGAACTAATAACATGGTACTTCCTTCGTTGCAGTCTTAAGATAATGAAGTTATCCCGCAAACACACACCGTTAAAAATTACATCATACTGAATCATACAGAATTCTTTCTTAACCATTTAAAATAAAATTTCTCCAGACAGAAGTTGGTGGAATCTTTTATACATTCTTAACTGTTGAATTAATCTCTGGTAATTACACAAAGGGTCGTTCAGTAGACGGTATTGAACTACCTTAGTTTAGAGGCCGACAGCCCAATTTTATATTGACGGTAAGAAATTACGCTCTCCATAACAAAAGACATTTCTTGAAACAAGGAAACTCTTCAAGGAACACATTTATTCAATAAACCATCATGTACAACACAGTCAGCAATTTCGAAGGATACTAGTTTCGGTCTACGCACAGGCCATCATCAGACTTATGCATTATTTAGAACATAAGAAAAAGAATCATTCATATGTTTCGTACAGAGATCTGATCCTCAACGTAACCTTCATAAGACTTGTTAAAACAGTATATAAATTAAATGAATAAACAACTGTAAATTAAAAAAAAAGAAAATTGTTAAATAAAGGACGAAGACAACACAAAACGTTGTTTATTGTAGAGTCCACACCGCAGCGCCCATTCTAAAGCGATATAACTGACGATGAATGTTCAGATGATCCAATGCTCTAAGGAAATCCATTATGTTCTGATATGGGAACACACCACGCATTTCTGTAATATAAGTTTTCCTTTTATTTTCTATGTATCAGTAGTTGGCTGGAGCCTGTAAAAGGTAAAGATTTTAATTTCATTAATTTTATAGTTGTCACGTTATTGTATTTTATTATTTCACAGACTCCGACAAATTGCTGTAGAAAAGAAAGAAAAAAGTTTACCGAAAGAATGCATGGTGTGTTCCCACATCCGAATATAATAACATTCCCTAGAACGTTGGATCTTCTGAACATACATTGTCAGTTACACTGCTATAGGACGAGGGATGCGGTGTGCACGTACAGCCACAAACCTTCTTATGCTGCATACATTCTTAATTGAAAAATATTCTTTTTTAAAATACATAGTTGTTTACCCACTTTTAATAATGTTTTGAAAAGTTCTATAAAGAGTGTGTTAAGGCTGTGAGATGTCTTTCCCAAGTTTGTTAAGAGTTTAGGTGACAAAAGTGTGACACGCACTAGCAGAGTTTCTGTTTTTACTAGTGCAAGAACCTTCCCTTTTTTTAGCTTAAAAGGTGCCTAAAATATATTGATTGTAATTACCTACAGTTTAGAAACCAAGAGAGAACTGTAGATTCATCTAATTCACTACAAATACTTCATCAAAATATTAAGGGACTAGGAAGCAAAACCGATGAATAATAAAATCATAAGAAACAGATAACATTAATCCCCATGCATTATGTGTTATTGAGTATCAAATGGAGGAACAGGACATGCCACATCTCACATTACCAGGCTATTTATAAGGATCGAGTTTCTGCCTTTGAAATCTACAGAATGGAGGCGTGTGTATGTTTGTTCGTAAAAATCTGTATTCTACGAAAATTGATACTTCACATAAGTATAAAGAAAATGATTTGGAAATTTGCGCCGTTGAACTAGACTAAATCATCTAAATTAATCATACTAAGCTTAAACGGAACGCCTAAAGAGATTTTGGTTAATTTACAAAGAATCAAGGTGATGCTTTGTCATGTCTGTAAGCACCTGAAGGGGAATGTTTAATTTGTAGAGGAATAAACACAAATTATCTAATTGAGAGCAACAGAAAAAAACTAGCATTATTATTAGCAACATAAAATTAGTCACACACAGTTAATTTTGCAACAAGAAATCGCAATAACCAAAACACTGCTATTGATAATATATTTGTGGATAACAGTAGAATAAATTTTATCTTCTATATCTACAAAAATAAATGGCCTATCAGATCATGATGTTCAAGTTCTTGCAATTACAAATTTATATGCAACAATAAACAAGTTTCCTTTAAAGCAGAGAACCAGATTAATGAACAATTAAGCAATTATGAACTTCCAGGCTCTACAAATAAAGAAACCTGGGAATTTGTTTATACTGATGCATAGCCTAAACATAAGTTTAACTCATTTCTGTTCAATTTCTTAAACATTTTCCAAATTGGTCTTCCAGTTAAACATAGAAGTATGAAATACAAGAATTACTGGATTACACAAGGAATAAAAATATTTTGCATAAACAGAATAAGTCTGTATGTCTTCCTTAGAACAGCAATGATCCAAAAGCAAAAGCACGTTACATTAAACACTGCAAAATCCTAAGAAAAGTTAAGAAGCTTAGAAGCAGCACTAAAGTAGACTTACAGAAAAATCCACCAACAAAATAAAAAACGACCTGGAACATTGTAAAGAGACAAGAAAAGTACATTCAGTGGAACATGTTATTATTTCTTGTGAATTATGAAAAATTAAAGGATCCAACAGACGTGGTCAAGGCATTCAACAATTTATTTATAAAATTAGTTAAAAATTAAACCTTCAACAAATACAGAAAGGAGATGTTATCTCATTTCTACAAGATTCATTTCCTGGAAACTTTCCCAACCTAAAAATAATCTCAATCCCTGAAGCTGAGATAAAGAGTATAACATATTGCTTAAAACCAAAAAATCAGCAGTTTACGATGACAGAACAAGTAAAATATTAAGAGCCTTTGCATCTCTCCTTAGTCACCCACTCATTAGTCACCCATTAAGCTACATTATAATCACTCGATACATGCAGGTAACTTTCCTGACTGTCTTGAAATAGCAGTACTAAAACCACTCACAAGGAAGAAGGCAAAACTAGTATGATAAAATATAGGCCTATATCAATATTAACGGTTTTTCTAAGGTACCCGAGAAAGCTATGCACAGTAGATTAAGTCAGCACCTGCATAATAACAACATACTAGCCACAAAACAGTAAGGTTTTAGTGAAAGAGATCAATTGAAGATGCAACCTTCAGACTAACAGATAGTGTATCGAAAAAAAATTGATTTGGCAAGGCTTTTGATTGTAAGAAACATGAAATTTTGTTAGCTAAATTACATTTCTATAAAATTCGAGGAGAATCTGAAGATTGGTACAGGTCCTATTTAACTAAGAGAAGACAGAAAGTTGTAGTAAAATTACCTAATACAGCTCAAAATGTTTTTCCTGACTGGGATACATTGAAGCATGGAGTTCCCAAAGGACCAGTTCTACTGCCTCTGTTTTTCACAATATACATCAATGACGTTCTCCTGAAAATAAATTCTTTATCAAAACCAATATTACTTGCTGATGATACAAGTGCCATAATTTGAAGCAAAAGTTTCGAAGATTTCTTTTCAGTGTCTAATTTAGTTCTCTCTTATATGATTAAATGGTTTTCTGCTAATAATTTAGCTCTAAGTTTAGATTAAAACGAATATAACAAAATTCATAACAAAGAATTTAGCACATTCTGTCATACATATTGGTTATAAATCAAAGTATATTGAAGAGACGGTGCATACAAAATTTTTAGGTTTACAAATTGATAACCACATTAATTGGAAGAGCCATATTGAGGAAATGATTCCTAAGTTAAGTTCAGCAACTTATGCCTTAGTTCGATGGTCCACATCAGTAGCACTAGTACTCTCATATCAATTTTAATGCTACTTTCATTCTATTACAAAATATTGGAAAATCTGTTGAGGTAATTCTTCTAACAGTGGGCAGATTTTCACTTTACAAAAGAAAATAGTCAGAATTGTAAATGGTGCACAACACAGAACCTCTTGTAGAAGTCTAATTAAACCAATAGAGATCTACCTATTCCATGCCAGTATGTACACTCATTAATGCACTTCATTATCAATAATTAGGAAGCTTTTCTAACAAATTCATACATACACACTATTAATACAACAAAAAACCATCATTTTCACAGGTAATTGCCAACCTACCTTTTTTAAAAAAAAGTACATTCTATGCCGGCATAAAAAGTTTCAACAGTTTACCACCTAGGGTGATAATCCTCAAAAATGACAAGGCAAAATTTAAAGCAGCCCTAAGGTAATACCTACATACACACTCCTTTTACCCTGTAGATGATTTTTTTATGTGTAAAGATGATTTATAATACTGTGTTTTGTAAAATGTTTGTAGTATTTTACACTGTGAATTTGTGTAATGGATCCATGTAATGTATATATGTATGTATGTATGTTGATGGACGGTTGTATGTATGTTATAAATAATATATATGCCTGTACATATATAAGGGAAAAAAAAGATACAAAATCACAGTCTGAACACAACTTTATCTGTGTGCAAAGCAGCTATATGTTTCGTCTATATATAGCCATCATCAGGCTGAACAAAGAACTGTAAATAAGAACTATAATACAAGGCAATAAAATTGTAGGGACGAGATCTCGTCTTACATTAATATAGAGTTGTATAAATATTTTTAAAAAATTCAGGAGAAAATATGGGGTTGCAAGGGGACTGCGGAAAATTATAAGTTCGTAAATTCTTCAAACATTTTTCCTGAACAATAATAATAGTAATGAAGTAGGCGAATAGTCAATCGTAAGAATTGTTGGGCAGCACAAATACGTATTCTCAGATGACGCATTATTGAATATATAAGATTCATGCCGACAAAGTGTAGATATGATTATATTCCAGGATAGGTGCGTTTATTACATTTTAAATCTTTAATATATTCACTTGAGGTAAAATTATGTATATTTATACAATCTGCCTAACGTATATCGCAAATGATGCATTTTGGTAAAGGCTGCTCTCTGCTGTGCACTGTAGTTAGTATGATGTGCACTGTAAAATCGTTGGAGTCTTACAACAATTGTCTGTACGTATTAAATGCATCATCAATTTTCAAGTCAATAAAATTTAATATGAGGATTATTTCGCCACTATTTAAACTTGTTTTAAAAATTTAATTAATAATGACTACACTATGCACATTCCCTTTTCAAAGTCGCTTTTCAGCGTGCTGGTCAAGGAATTCCCTGCCATTTACGCTAATCGTCGCTCTTTGGCGAGGGCTGGCCACTGGACAATACCCTAAGCAACGCCGAAGTACTCCAAACAAATACACCATACATCCGCAGATACGGCTCACAATTACGTTATCATCGACGCGGAAGTTTTCCAAAAAATAAATAAATTTTATCATTTAAGCTTAAAGTCTAAAAAGCACTCTCAGATAGTAAGATGTCGCTGCTGTTTTGTAGTGTGCTTGACCTTGTTTAGAATAAATACAGTTTAACCGAATACGACTGCCTTGTTGCAGTATTAAGTTATCACATACAGCAAAGTTTAAGGAAAGTTTGACTTTGTACTACTTCCAAATTTATTAAAGAAACGTTTTTTTCAGAAACCCCAGAATTTAGGAGGAGGTAATTGTTGTTTCTGTAATCGAACGACGTGTATTTTGTTAGAAATTTTTCCTAAATTAGAGGCAATTTGTTCTTCTTAAATGCTGGCAACTCTGTAGCAGACTACGTAACATCCCGTTACAAAAAATATCAGTCATACTCAGGTATCCATGAGAACATCAAATATCTAATGAAGCAGTTTCTATATAAATCCTTAAAATTGATTCCAATTTTAAATACGAAAGAGAAATTTATAATTACCATATTTAACACCGAAAACTATTCAAACGGAAATGTAGCCACTTCTTCCAAAATTTGGTGTGTAGAAAAAATGTATTATATTTAGACAGTTATTTAAATAAATTCTTCCTAGCTGCAACTAATGCTTAAATTGGCGTCTGTCTCTAATATGTAATTTTTTCTCGTAAAAAGTACCTGCAAAATAGAAAGATTAAATTTCTATAGATGTGATCCAAACTTCCATAATCCAAAAAGGTTTTTTAAAAGCAGAATATGTAACCGATATCAATGTCACTATAGTTGAAGTAGATAGACATTTATACATAAAGTAATGCTGATACAGTTTTTCAGGTTCTGTAGGACGTGCAAAGAGAATAATCCTGAGGCTTATTATTAAAGTCCTGCTGAATAGTAATTAGACCAGAATGTTACAATTTGCATCATTAATCAAAATGGCACGTCACTCCTGAAACCCGTTCTTCGTCCACATCTCAGTCACCACATTTCCGGCATCAGTCCCAACCCTCGTGTTATAAAAACGCAGGACTAAAAACAACAGGTAGGCCTGCCATACGTTACATATATCATGCATCGTAAACACGTGCCAAGCCATGTCTTGTGATGTGATATTAATATCAGTACCAAGCCCGCTCCAGCCCTGTTATAGATCGACATTTTAATACCCGTAATATTCTGTGCCCCCTTCCATATCTGTCGAGTTCAGTGCGTTGAGAAATTCATCTACCCCAACAGCCCCATCTCTCCCTTCCAACCTACCCCTGTAGATCCCTTTCAACTCCTGATCTTTTGCAATGCTGCCGGCGGCGGCAGTGGTGGTATGTCCGGTATTTCCTAACTCATTTTCTACATCCTTCTTCTCCAGCCACGATGCATAACTTCAGTATGCGAGACTTCGCTTTACTTGACTCCAGTGATGCTGGCTCTTATTTCTTACGTCTACAAGCTACGTGGTTAAGACATTAAACCACAGATGTATTAACGTTTTAAATATTATTGCGTTGCGTGTCGAATATACTAACGTTTAATATCTCATTCTACACGTATATTATTTAGAAAATTAGTATTTTGTTAAATCACATCTTTTAAAAAAAATACATTGAGGTTGAGTTAGGTCAAGGCAAAAAATTATGAATTGTGAATTGTGAGTGGTCAGTTTCACGACCCGACTGCTTTTCGAACTTCGAACGTCCGTTGGCTAGGTAGCTGCGTGATTCAAAATACGTTTTACTTCTATAATGCCTTTTAATTTTTCCTTATCAACTTTTAAAAAGATGTCTTTATGGAGCAGAGTTCTTCTTGAGAAGCTGTGAGTTCCTCTTCTATTCAAGATACGCGTATCCCTCATACACAAACAAAACCAATGTTTCCGCATGGGATCCGCAAACACCCGTCGCTGTCGCTGCCCTGGGCCAGAATAAACCACTGCACTGCAACCCACTGTATTCACTTCATATTCATTTCACTATTACTCTACAATCTACATTTAACAAAGAAGTATTTTGGTACTGTCAAACACAACAAATGCCTATTTTACACCGTAATATGGCAACATTTTTCGACCTAATTCGGTCATCTTCAACCCATCAATAAACAACTCATAACAAAGTATCGTCATCAATTGTACTTGACGGTATCAGTAATAGAGATAGAAATTTTAAAATAAATAAAATACATGTTTCAATGTTAGACTAGTTTTATAATTGTTAAACCGTGAATCAGCATATTCAAAATATTAAATGTTAAAATAATCAAGCTAATTATTTATGGAGAATTCGTATGTTTTGCAGCTATACCCAGTGTCCAGGAGACTACTCAGTAGAACGTTCTGCAAACATGTATCTGGCATAGCCTTGTCGATATTTTGTACGTAGCTGTTTTGCTCTATAGTATTGTTTAATTCTTACTGTGGTCAGGTGGTTGCCTAAGCTGAAGCCGATGTTGTTAAGAGGCGCTGAACCCGATCCATAAATATACTGTGCTTCGTCACTTTTCGGAATATACTGACTGTTATATTTGTATGGAAACGTAATCCGCTCTAAAGAGTTTGTATCTTAGCAAAAATTCTATAGCAGAACGTGGGAATTTCTCGAGTGGGGTATGAATTGAGGGGTTTCCCGTCTCATAGCAGAAGAGACAATTTCAATTTCCCCCTAGCGCTGTGTCTTTCCTAGCGTGAGAATAATTGCATAATGCAATGGAGAAAAAATCACTTCGAATTTAACCTATCACTTTAACCGCAAAGTTGTATTTTCCCTGGTTTATGGCACAAAAGTAATTTAGTGTGTATTCCCGCTTTGCCATTGTCAGAATGAACTTACAACGCGAGAAAAGGCAGACGGAGTGGCAGACATGGAGAAATGTGTAGCCTTTACTCCCATTTGTCACTATTAGATTATTATATCATTAACATCACCACCATCACCAAGCTTCTCAAGATGATTTATAGCTTTATAATACCCTTAAGAAAACATAGCTGCACTGTCACACAATTCTCTGTCTTGTTGGTTTTCGTGTATCAATTAAATTAATTACTGATTTCCATTGTTAGGCATTTCTTAGCACACAAGACAAATAGCGCCTTATCTGGTGATCATACCTACGCCCTGTAGCACATAAACCGTTGTACAAATTTTAGTTCGACTCCGGAGCTTCCAGTAAAGTCGAAGTGATATACCAATTTTCAAACCCACTGATACATTAAAATACAGTTCACATAAGACCATAACATGTTCTTAAAGTATCCTTGAAGCTGTATGTGAATTCGAAATAGAAAACTTACATACACAACTTTAACATTAGTAGTGGACATTTAGTGACCGCCTCTGTGGTCTAGTGGTCAGAGTTTCTGGCTACAGATACAGAGGTCCCGGTTTCGATCCCCGGCGCTACCAGATTTTCTGAGTAGTTGTGTGTCTGGAACGGGGTCCACTCAACCTCGTGAGGTCAATTGAGGAGCTACTTGAATGAAAAAAGTAGCGGCTCCAGGTCTAGAAAACAGAGATTAACGGCTGTGGGGACCCGTTACGCTGACCACGTGACACCCCAATATCCGAAAAAGTTGGCACTAATTTCGCCGACCGGCGGCGGCCGCTCTGTCGGTATAGTTCGCGTGCGGACTAAGGCCACGGAGTTTAGTTTAGTTTAGTGGACATTTAGTGGTTATACTTGTGTAAAAGCAAACAAAACATATAAAGCGCGCACACGCAATTATAGCTGAGTTTCTTAATTACTGTCTACGGTTAATATATTTCATACACAGACAGTAGACTGGCTTTTAGCATTCTTTGTACAAAGTGAAGAAAATAAATACACATCTTAGTTGTCATGGTTTGTAATTGTTTGAATAATCACAAAAGCTATTGAATACATTTTATTTAATAAATAATTAGCGGGTCTGCTTTGGGTGAACGTCATTCCGGCCTCTACCAGACATTACAGTACATTACATTAATCTCAAACCTAAGTATGTAACATGAACGCAAGAGTCCGTACGTTATACATACATAACAATACGTATGATCAATATAGTACCTCACCAAGATGTACAAAGCTTTAGTGTCTTTTGGATATGGACAATATTTAATTAAGTACAAGTAATATTATAATTTATCAGCATAATGTCGAAATTATTATTAGTTACGCATAAAACAGACTACTGTATACACTAAACAAGCACCAAATCTAATAAAGTTCGAAATGTAAACACACAAAGAACTCACTTATACATCAGCCCGGAGAAGGCCTACCTGTCATTTTCAAACGGTTTTTATACTTGGAAGCGAATGTATGAATAAAACATTCAGCTTAGGTTTATTTAAAAAAAAACAGTTATAATGAAATTACTCTTCTAATTGCTCGAAGAGAAAACTGCGCCTATAGCCAGTGTTAGGTTTAAATTCAATTCTGCCATCCTTTGCCTACTATTAACACAAATTCAGATACATATATGCAGTGTATAAGAGAGAGCCCATTACGCCAATCACCTATAAAGTGGGAATTTTATTTCATATTTTCAAACAATACGCAATTCAAATCAAGTTTCTCGGACAAGCAGTTGTGCTATTCGGGTGTGAAATGTTGATAACAAAAAACGTGCGAGAATATCGACCAACAGCGTTTCGTATTGCATTTGTGTACACGAATCACTTCCTTTCATCTGGCGGTTTTAGTTGCGCGTTTTTGGTGTTTTAAAACACTGTAATATACGTGTGTATGTGCGAGCGTGATAAATACATGGTCATACTTCTTTTAGCGAGCCCAGACTGTAACAACTGCCACATGTTCTCACTGAATTCGGGGAGATGCCAGTGTGTGTGCTGTCAGTTTTGTGTGAGATGGAGTAGTGTCCGTAGCGGTACAACAAAAAAGGGGATCCGCAGGCAGGCCTGAAACTGCTGGGTTTATTATGGTATGGACGGAGTATGGATAATGTGTTACAACTGGAACCAACCCCAAGCATCGCTTTAAGCAAAGTGGCACTTAAAACTGCAGCCAGATGTATTTAAACAAGTTATCCTTTTTTGGGGTTCCTGCAGCAATACAAATGAAGGTAATTATCTTGATTAAATTCAAAATATTTATCATATTTCCAATGTATTTGAGAGTTCCAGTTCTTATATTAGAAATACATACAATAAATTTTGGTAGAAATATATACAATCAGTTTTACATTCATTATTATATTAATGTTAGTGAATGAAGTCCTGAACACATTGAGCACAAATAACAAATTACTGTTATGATTCCCTGTTCCCTATGCGGAGATACTTGATTATATCATTGACTGAAGGACCACCAATCCTGACTTTTGTAATTTTGTTCTATAATTCTTTGCAATATCTGTGATAGTGAGTTCAATTATGGCTTGACCAAAGTTCAGCATCGTCTAAATTCGTTATTCTTAAGCATTACATAATTCGTCGTCATATCAGATAACTACTGCTGATAAGGTAAAAGACATATAAATTAAGAAATATATAATACATATCACACATATCACACACATCACACATGCCCTGCCGTGCCGTGCCATGCCATGCCATATCATATCATACACCCCACACACACAACACACACAACAAACACACCACACACACAACAAACACAACACAACACAACGCAACGCAACGCAACGCAACGCAACGCAACGCAACGCAACGCATCGCATCGCATCGCATCGCATCGCATCGCATCGCATCGCATCGCATCGCATCGCATCGCATCGCAT
>Ga0123352_10000880_pt1 | contig 38085 bp, 18 predicted proteins | sample TergutLab28metaG_FD_89700 | JGI IMG/M metagenome (GOLD analysis project Ga0123352, IMG submission 89700) | Labiotermes labralis P1 segment gut microbial communities from Petit-Saut dam, French Guiana - Lab288 P1 | ecosystem: Host-associated > Arthropoda: Insects > Digestive system > Gut ... | reverse complement strand
TTACTGTGCATGTGACTCATGGATTAGGTGCTCTTACTATGCCTATGATTCATGGAGTAGGTTTGTGTACTATTACTGTGCATGTGACTCATGGATTAGGTGCTCTTACTATGCCTATGATTCGTGGAGTAGGTTTGTGTACTATTACTGTACCCCTTAGGCAAGTCTGTATATCAGGACACTGTGTTACATAAAATTATTTATATTAAATTACATTAACGAATTATGCAACCAAACCTGTGGTGGTGTATACTGTAACGTGCTTCCTCCATAGGTAAATTTAAGGTCCGCCTGCTGATTTTTGTTGTGTAAGGACTAACATTTTGATTCTTTCTTTTTCTATATGGCTGGAAGCTGAAAGTTGCAGGAATCAGTGGTTTAATGAATCTTCGTATATCTTTCTCTCTTTCAGATGATGGTCCAAGGAAGTACCAAATTCTGAGTGTCTCATCAGAGCCAACCGCCGCTGCACACAAGAATATCATAGAAAGAGACTCTTTCATGCTTGAATTTTATTTTCAAGGCTGCAAATATAGTCAAATCTGTAACAGCACTCCACAAAATAAGGCATTCTCTATACATTCATCCCACTGATTTTTGTGCATTCTTTGATTGATCTTGACAATAGAATTTAAAAAGCCAGTAAGACTTATGTTTTACGTTGTTTAAACACACATGACAAGAATGCCCAGAAGATTAGTTTTTAAAACATTTGATTCCACAAAAGCAATGCAGTATATTGTTATAAACCAATAGTGCACAGATACGTAGAATAATAGGCCTGAAATTTAAAAACTTCTGAGATATGACGTCATGTCGATTGGTAAATCATTACCAGTGCTTCATCTTCAGGGTAGGCTCATCTTAGGCTAACTTAATGAAGTAAACATCAAGTTAGGACACGTAAAAAAGACCAAGTCATCAGTGCGCATGGTAAAATTCATGGGAATAACTTGGCAAATAATATTCACGGAGGGGGATCAAAACCGACCATGGGTGTTAGGAACCTTAATTTACAAAGGAATCAACTTAGAAAGAGGGAAAAGAATGGTTTGAACTAGTCACTAATATACAGATATCACTTCCCTCACTCTAACTCAAATTATTTTTACTTGCCCCTCTCCAACTCAGTTGCCAGTATAACATTATTCTCAGGTAAAAAAAATATGGAGGGGCGTTTGCCTCCCCCCCCCCCCAGATATGTCTATGACAACAGTTTTTGGGGTGTAGACTGAATACACAGATTGTAAAGATTTCAGCTCATATGGGTTCTTTTTGTAATATCTTATTAGAAAGTAACAAAAGAAAAATTATGATAACTGTTAAGACCATGCAGCTGAACCAAGTTTTAGCACCCTGAAGGTTCTAAATATCGGTGAAAGTTGTGAACCAAAGAGTTATGAATGCATAAGCAGACCAGAAACAAATTATTTATCTTTCACATGAAAATGACTCTTTGGGATGTATGTTGCAAATTAATACATACTGTTCACAGCTCTGCCACTGTCTATGTAGTTTTGTGGCAATTATAGCACATCCATACGAGAAATAATTCAGTATTTCAACAAATGTGTACTGTAGATTGAGTAAATATTGGCTTTTGGAGAGCTCATTGACAAGAGAAACAGTCTGTCATATTAGCACTGTATTATACTGTAATTAATTAGGCAATAAATTACATGAACATAGGCTTCAGCAATACTGTATCTCTGTGACCCTTAATAATAAACACGCAGTTCATTGCTATGTCACTTGATACCAATGTACCTTCTACAAACACAGACAACTCACCAAATTGTTTTCCATCCGGACTCCATAACAGATAGTATATCTGACCGCCACACCATTCAATTCTATCTACAGCCTCTTTCAGGGTCCTCAAAACCACAATCACAGAACGACCCATTCCTTCCACTTCTCCTGAAGGTTCTATGTGGAAAGAGATTTTGTGTAATTTTTACATATAATACAATACATTGAAATACATTTCTTTTTTGTAATTGTAGGTATTATCATGGTGAAAGGGGGAGATGAGAACTTGCACTTATTATTTACTAAAATGACACTCCATACAAGCCAAAGCCACAGACTTCTTTGGTGAGAATTTATGTGGAAAAATGTGTTCGCTACATGAGGAAAATATTGAAATTCATTCAATACCGCTAGGGTTATCTGAAAAAAGTGAAAGTGCCCATATTTTATTTAATAATTCCATTAAATATATTTCGCAATACATTTGTATTTTGTAATATTTTTATACATTTTTATTCATATATGAAATCTATCACAGAAATTTCTACTCTCCTGCTATTCCAAGTATCTGCGTTAATAGCAGGGTGTCGCCATCAATAATGTTGCATCACTTTCTGGTGTCATTTGTTGTTATTTTGGCTATAATAATTCTTAATTTAATTCTATCATCATCATTATAGTCTTCGTCAAAAACAGCATCGACAACGACAGCGACCATGTCGTCGATTATAAGGATGACGTCAACGATGACGACGACGACGACAAGGACAAATATAACAAAACCAACAACCAGAACAATAACAACAACAAAATAACCAAGCAGCTAAAATATGAGGATTTAGATCTTATTGCAAGTGATTTTTTTTTGTTGCATTAGGTTTCCAAGTCCTTTGGAAGACAGCCGTCCTTCGAAAAGTCGCGAAACAATACACCAGCAATATGGCGTCACAGCGCAAAAGACTGAATTCTCAACAAAGCCGCTGCGGGAAGCTCAGATCTCAACCAAATCTGTGTTACTTGAACTCAAAATTTCTGGATCATTTTTACTGCATCGCATTAATTTCTGAACTTTCCCTAATATTTATATTAATATTATCCTTTAAGCACTATTAAGGCCTTTAACCTTACTCTCAATTCGCGTAGTTTTAACACGAGTGTTAACAGCCTCCCAAATGAATTCAACTCTCTTCCCAGTATGGTCCACTTTGAAGGAATTCCGAAAGTCAGGAGGCTTTTATAGTTTAGGAAATAATAATAGTGTGACATTAAAGCAATGGACGTTTCTGTTACTGACCTGAGACCCAAATACTTGCCACCAGTTCTCCAGTCACCGGACTCCATTCCAAGCTGGACACAAAAGCTGAAGAGTCTAACATTATACATTCACCTTCTTCAGTTTGTTTATCAACATTCCACAAGCTGATGGTTCCACTTATAGCACCCCCAATAGCTAAGTAGGAAGTTTTCCACGGATGCCATGCGATTGCCTGAAAATCATAGTTTAATGGAGTTATTCAATTTTTGTCATAATTTCAAGACATTTGTTAGGTTACCCTCTGCATTTGCCTTATATTAAACTTCTGCTGGTTATTGGAAAGTCAGTACGCAACATTTTAGACAATTTGTAAAATATTATCAAATTTTTGTTTTCCTCAGCCTAAATTTTGAAGAAGGGCAACGTACGTGTAACGTAATATTGAGGCGCCTTCACGTAACCATTGTTGCAGCGGAAAAGCAATTAGTATTACACATTCTCAGTTTATGTCTGTAGCCTGTTAATTCGGTATGGAAATTGCGTGCACCGTATTATTATCTGTGGCCTGTCCGGCTCTACCATATTTTTCGGCATTGTCGGAAAAACGACATAAAGTGATTGTTTTGATTTCCTCTACAAATTTTGTCTGAAGATTTTATCATTCCAAAAGCAATTTGGCGAGATATTATCATAAGTGTACATCGTTTGTCAGGTAAAGTACCCGTTATTCTTGTCAGATTTTAATAACGCTTGAATTCACTCCACATATTTTGGAAAAATACGCAAATATACAATTTCATGAAAATCACTCCAATGGAAGCCGAGTTTTTACATGCGGACGGACAGCCAGTATCATCAGGAATTTTGCGAGAACTACTAAAAAGTTGCGGATGTTAGCATAATACCATCTTTCGTTCTGAGATCTTACAAGTAGCTTGTGGAAAAATGTGTTGACCAGTTAATCATGGTTTCTTAGCGATGGTAGTTGGTACACCACACTGAGTATGAACGTAATGAGATATAGATAATGGTAACTATTTGTTACTGCCTGCTATTTAGAATGTATCAGTCATGCATATTTATAAATACTGAAGTTCTAATACACTTTTCTGCCCTTTGCTTCATGTTTTTTTTTCATAGGTATTGACGGACTAGACGTTTTCAATCTGACATATTCTGTATTTCAAGAGTGTGGAAAATTAACGTAATTGTTTGGACTTTTACTACATTATCAAAGATAGCCTAGCTGTATATGTAGGTAAAGAAATCTCTGTACAGCCTGGACAGGTCCTGAGGCTTCCAAGAGTTTGAGGCTCCCAGAGTTCAAGGCAATCGGCACATGAAAATGGTAACGCTTTTAGCACTACATACCGGCCGCCTGTACCCGCCAAGTGTTCCTGATACTCATTCTTCTCTGAGTCGACCCCAGGGCCCTAGTGCGACCTGAAGGATTGTGCCAATGAAAAATTCCATTGACACCATGGGGAATCGAACCCGCAACCTTCCGGCTTGTAGCGCAGTGCCTCAACCAGCTACCCCCAATTTTACATACATCTCTTAGAAATCACTATGTTAAAAAAAAGTATATATATAGCATGTGCCTACTCTTGCAGTGAATGTTTATGCAAACATGACAGAAAGAACTATTGCCGCCCATGTCAACCGCAGCAAATTAATTTAAATGTAGTACAAATACTTTTTGGTTTAAACAGTGTCTTTATTCTCCCACTTACCCTTACAGGTTCATCAAAAAAAAGAATTTCCACTCCTGGTGTTAGATCTGGCCAAAGCCAGATTCTTACTGCACTGTCTTCACCTGATGAAGCCAGGAATCGACCATCTGGAGAACATCGCAAACTGGATATCTGACCTCCATGAGCTAGTGCAGTAAACGTCTGTACGCTCTGAAGTCGAAAGGATGAGAGTGGGATCAGAAGCAGAGTTCCATTGGAACATGCACTGCATTCAGAAACACACATAAGTGCAATTGTTCTTACAATTGTACTAACATTTAAAAATGTACACTCCTACATTTTTGAACGGATAAATTTCAATTGCTAATGATATGGTAATTCTCTTATTGAGTGATTAGTGGGAAAAATTAATGGAATGGACGTACAACTGAAAGTAGAACTGAAAGAAAACCAGCGCCAATTAGGCGTATGTAGTTATATATATATCACAAGTATAGACTCGAGCTCCTGATGATGGGCATATAAATGACCGAAACATGTTCAACAGATTATAAGTGCAATAAACCATTCAGTAGTATTTAGGTGGTTTTCTTCTCTACGCATATATAATGATGCACGGACAAACATACAACAAATTGCAAAGGAATATTTGTTATGGCTGCATCAGTGTTGAAAAGAAATGTTAATACATACACTTTAGTATATGTATTAACTATATCCGTATATGCTAGTCACCAGCTGATGTCAGTGACTGATTTCAGCTAAAGAGTAAATCACGTGAAACTTTTTATATCACTGGGTGTAAATTTTTTTTTAAAATTTCGATCTGTTGGGTGGGTCCAGCAGCCTTCCCCCTCTTTGGTGCACCCCTGCTGTATTATTGCTTAGAAAATTCTGAACGTGACAGAATTAACACTGCACAAATAATTTGATAATATGGCATTCACCAGCTGCGGTTGTTTGTCAGTGACCATCTTGTGGTGGAGGATCACAAAATGGAGGTATGGTGTACAGTTTCTGTGTACTGTTTTGGTTATGTTGTCATTCGTTACACTATACAACCTCGCTTGAACATTACATGAACACATAAAATAAACAATATTCCAGTGATTAATCAAATATGGTAGAAACTAGTCTGTAATAAAGTGAATGGAAAGGGAAAATTAATTAACACTTTATCAGACAAGATGTACTTTAGTCAATAAATACTGCACTGTTCTGGTGTTCTCGTTATAAACAAGCCAATAAATCAACATTTCTTCTCTATGTAATTTTAAAGCCAAGTTACCTTACAAATGTCGTGTTATTGGGATGCCAAGCCAGAGCATTGATAACGCACTTCGTAGCAAAAGCACCAGTGCAGTTACAAGTCGTAAGTGCAACCAGTTTTCTGTTTTGTGTATTCCATACCTGAAAAAAAAAGTTATAGAGTTTCAGAGTTTTGTACATTACTTAATCATTGCTAGTATTTGTACTATTTATAGAGTAACGTAAAAATTAGTGCAATTTTTAACCCTCTTGCTTATATTAGCACATATAACCATTTCATGCAATTGAAGCAAGATAAATTCCAAAACTCTTCAATAATTCAAAGGTTTTAGTATAATTCTTACCTGTATGATAGAGCTATTGTTTCCTATAACTAAGTTTTCTCCCTTGTAATCCCATTTGACAGCTGAGTAATATCCATTTGTGACGGCAGTCAGCTCGATAGGATTAGCTCCAGTCTCGTAGAGATAAACGGAATTATTCAGGGCAGCAGCCAAATAGTTAGATGGTCCCCAGTCTAGCAGGTTGAGAACTGCAACACACATGTTTCAACACTGCTGCTGCTGCCGCCAATATTGCCACTGCATTTGAATCAGTTAAAGAAATGACACAGATTTTGTCCCACCCATTCTCCTAACAGCTAGCTCCTCTCCTCATCATTCTGTCTCCATTCACACTATTTCCCACAATCTAGAAGCATTTTGTACAACCTAGAGGGGATAGTGTGTACGAGTACACAGCCAAGTATACGTCGCACTGCCATGTCAATAATTTTGCTGACTCCACTGCAGTTGCAAGGGCAGGAATAATGACAATATTGCTGATGCTGAAAATAATATTGCCAAATTAAAAATAGTATAATAATAGTAATAGTAATAATAATAATAATAATAATTCTTTATTGATAATTTGCTGGCACAAAAGCCATAATGAAGGCCCCTGAGAATGGCTTTGGGCACCAGTGAAAAAACTTATTCGGGCAACCCCAGCAAAAATTGACCTACTGAAAGTGTTTATAATAAGTCGGAAAGGTTCTGAGCTGCAGAGTAGCTCGGGGTTGATCTCAAAGGTTTGAGGGACGACAGAAATATATGTAATATAATCGGTCCCGGGCCCCCTTCCAGACGGCGACACCCCGGTAATAATTAAGGGCTTCCCTCCCCCTCCCCCGTCACTTCTCTTAATGCCAATTACAGCGAAAATGCCGGAACACTAGAAAATACACGACATATATTACAGATTATATTAAAAACATTCCAATTATGCTCAAATAAACTTTCTAAAACATAAAAAAAATAAAAAATATGTAACGTGGTAATAAACGTGCTTCTTTAAATAACCAATTAAATTAATAACGAGCAATAAATAAATTTAAGTGTTAGGCAAGTTGAAATTAAATTTCATTTTTTGAAGTGACATCTCATTGCGAAGGTGAATGTATTCTGAAAGCCTTTTCGCAAGCTAAAATAATTTTAGATAGTGATATTTATTGAAGTCAATAAGCATTATTGGGTTTTAGAGGCCACAAAATGTTTTGTTGCCTACGTTCATTATTGAATGAGATGATAAATTTCAGTTAGAAGTTAGTGAAAATAAATTTGTAATTTTTTTCCCATCCAGGTTCACGGACCCCCGGTATCTACCCCAGGTGAATAACGGCTGCATTAGAATTACTGTGCCAGACGTTATAGCGGCCGATGTATTTGGGACTGGTATTTTTCGCCGTCATCTGTTTGCATAAAAAATACGTAAAGATCCAGCCTCACAAACTGCCTCTACTTTTCTTACGTCCTTTCCAAACTTCTTCACCCTCCAAATTTTCAGTTTACCAGAAATGGACCGTACTGGAGTCTTCCACTGAAATCATTCCTACCATAACAACATCAAGGGCGATAACTAATTCAAACCTCATTCGGGGCTCCTACTAAAGAGAATGGTGTTTTTTATTCTTTTGCTCAATCCTTTCATGCAAATTCGGCGACACTACCTTATACAAGGCCAATGTCACAGCCTTCTATTTCCTGTACAACTCATTGTGTCTTATTATCCAACCAGGTTTGAACAATCTGATATATGACAATACAATGAATTGAAATACAAGCAAGGAATACCTTCTTTGTGTATCGGTTATCGTAAACACAGCTGGATGTATTCGAATAACATTCGCATTTTTAAAAGAGTACAGACAAGTAGCATGAGGCGAATGGCGGGACCGTAACTTAGAAAAGTTTTTAACTGTACCCTTCACTGCACATATCCGTCCTATCTCTTGATGCTTTATGACAAATGCAGTTAATAAGAATTGCCAAGTAAGCAAACCATAACAAGAATATCTGTTCATAAAGTTGACACCTGCCATCCAGCTGTGTTGACAGTGTGCTTGGTTGTTAGTCAAAAGCAAACAGTCTCACATAGTTCTTGAATAGTATTGTTCATTCCGCAAGATGTGAATTGTACAACGAACACCATCAGCACTAACAAATGCACAATTCTCTATACTATGTATTTTACAATTAATTTGCTCCTACATGTTTCGGCAATCATCGTCTTCAGAGAGCTTACAACAATGCTGTTAAAACGTACAGCAATAACGTCTTAACAACATTGGTGTAAGAAAATCAATAGTAAAACACACAATATACAGAACTGTACATTTGTTTATGATGAAAGAGCTTGTAACACACTTTGTTTATTGATCAATTTCTTTCTTTAACAATAAACATTAAAATCAATATAAGTAGAACGTCATATTAAGGTGCGTTTCGGTGACTATTGTTGCCCTGGACAAGCAGTAAGTACTACATATTCTGAGTACGTGTCTGCAGTCTTAGTTATCCAGAATGCAATGCGCATACGCCATATTATACTGACGCCAGTGACCTGTCTGGCTGTACACGTTATCTCAAACTGCACGATTTTTCTCGAAAGTTACTGAACACAAAATGTGTGTTTTGATTTTCTTTACAACTTTCGTCTGAACATTTCTCATTCTAGGAATAATTCAGCGAGATACTATAATAAACGTACGTAAGTCTTCATGTAAAATACCCGATATTCTTGTAAGGTTGCACAATCTTACAAGAATACCTCGACAGATTTTCAAGTGATACTCAAACTTCATGCAGCTCCGTTCAGTAGGAACCGAATTGTTTCATTCGGGCGGACGGACGGACAGGCAAACATGAAGAACCTAATAGTCACTTTTCGCAATTATGCGAACACGCCTCAAAGGCAACATGTTTCTCCTTAGCATGATGATGGTTTTTTAAGTAAAAATATTTAGCGTTTTATTGTTAAAAAAAGTAAATTTGTTTTATCAATATGCAGAAGTTGTGTTCGACTATTTACTTCCGACTAAAGACCGCTCTGTTGAAGACATTTAATAATCTTATAAAGTAATTAACACATACAGAATTCAGCCTTGAAATTGGGTAAATCCAGTATGTGATGCGGCTGCTTAATCAGTGGACGTCTTCGACATCTAACAGGCCACTGATACACCACTTGGGGCTGTTTTTCTTCTGGTAGGGATGTACAGCAGAATGAGAACAGTCGAGCATTTGCATGTCTGAGATTCAGAGCTGATTGCAAATGCTTGCCGTATTCTTCCATATACACACGCGAGATATCCTGAAATAATATGCCTATATACTGAATATTTTGGAAAAAAAAGTGGTAACTGGACAGGGCACGCAGGGTTCAAGATATGAATAAAAGCTCAAAAATATCATGTGCTTTTCCTCCTATTAGATATTTTTTGTACACATCCGTCTCATAGTGTGGTAAGGTATTACGAAATAAGCCAAGCAATATACGTATGAACGTATATTGAGGGGCTTGCGCTAAACCATTATTGCCGTGGGAAAGTTATAATTATTACACATTCCGAGTGTGTGTTTGTAGCCTAATTTATCCAGTACTTAAAACGCATGCGCCAAATTATTTTGTCATCTGTGGCCTGTCTGGCTCGACCGTGTTTTTCCACATTCTCACAAAGGGCACGATTTTCGGAAAAAAAAAGTTATTGAACACAAAATGTGTGCTTTGTTTTGCTCTACAACTAACCATTTCTCATTCTAAGAAGAACTAAGCACACATCGTTCTCTTATTTAAGTACCCGTTTTTCTTATCGGATTTTAATGAATCTTAAATATTCTCGACAGATTTTAAAAAAACTCTCAAACACCAAATTTTATGAAAATCCTTCCAGCAGGTCCCGAGTTGTTCCACGCAGAAGGATGTCCTTAAGGACCAGACATGACGAAGCTAATAGTGGCTTTCCGCAATTTTGCGAAGGAGCTCCTGAAAAGACCGTGTAATATAAATTGGATTTTTGTCACTATGAGAAGTCTGCATAATTCGGTACTTTTCCTTAGTTACCAAAAACAGGCGTTGAAAAATTGGTGTCATAAAGTATGGCATAAGCAATACTTTCATAATTATCAACTGTCAAAGAAATTACCTCCAAAAACAATCCTTATTGTGAGGGTAACATTTGGCCAGTTAGAAAAGGAATGTAATATTAGGCATATTCACTGGCATGTTTACAAAATCCTGCCACTTTACACTGTCCTTAGACAAACTAAGTATCTAGTACGAATACTATAAGAAGGCACAAGAGTGGAAACCAGTTTTCGTGCAACGGCCAAATGGACAAGTATTTCAGCAACGGGTGATCCTTTACCCGGCTATCAGTGGTTAACAACTTGCAGCATATGTATAGTGCAGAAAATGGTTTCTGGCCAGTGGAGCTGGCGGACGGACGTACTGGGTGTGGTAAAGTGACGAGGGGTCGGTGTTTAGTTGCTTGTAAGTTCATTATAGAAAGGTCAATTGTACTAACGGAGGACTAGAGAGGACTAGACCAAACATGACACTGTCGCTGCACTAGTGAGTCGCTTCTAGCCCCAGTTTGAAATTTCCAATGGCCAAGAAACCTGCACTGCACTATACTAGGTTTGTAGGGCCTCTGTTCTGCGATCGTGTTGACAGTTATCAACTCCATTCTCCTGTTTTCCATTCAGTTACCTTCCGTCTCGTTTCTGTGTGCCATCATAGAATGAACGTGATATACTGAATATTTTTTTTAAAATACCAACGTCTTTATTCAGTCATTACAAGACAACTCAAACACAAATATTTTTATTATCTAAGCAGTGTCTTATAATATCTCCCTACATGTTTTGACCAAGAGGGTCATTATCAGGTGAAGTTCGTACAAAATATGGACGGGAGGTATTGCTTATTTTAAAAGAGAAATCTGTCTCACATATCTTTGAAAATAATAAATGCCTTCCTTTTCCATTTTGTACGAACTTCGCCTGATAATGACATTCTAGGTCGAAATATGTAGCCAGCTATTGTAAAAATGTTGTTTTATAATACGAATATTTGTGTTTGAGTTGTAATTGAGTCACAACAAGATGACATGTGAACTCTGAAATTCCATCGTCATAATTTCTTATTATATATTCACTATTTAAATCACATTTGTTACAGAAAACGTCTAAATTCACTATTTCATCTAAATAGTTTTCTTGTAACATATATTCTTATTTTTAAAACAAGAAAATACTTTCCTTTTAATTAGATATAACACAGATTTTTCAATTTTAAAAATGTCGTTACTTTTAACGGGGAGTTCTCTAGACAAAAAAAAAAATTGGTCACCTTACCAAGGGGAACGGGTCTAAAAATCTTATCGTCACAACAGAATGAAACGTAATTGAATATAACCTTTAAATCTGGGCTATAAAATCTGCTACATTTTTCTGATTTTTTCCCGGACATTTGTGCATATTTTACAAAAATTGATTTCTTGAATTAGAACTAGCTTTAGTAGCGAATACTGTGTAGTGATGAAATATTGATAATGCCAACTTCCATCAAGATTGAATCTCATTACCTGTTTCAATATATCCTCTTCTTTTGAAGTCTCTGCTAATATCTTGGTAAAATGAAAATCTTGTCTTTTCATTTGACATCTGTGAGGAATGAAGCGGTCGCCGTTTTGACACTGAGCAGCACTCTGTTTTTGTCTTAGAGTGAATGACTGCACAGGCATGTTGAAAATCTAGAAATATTTTGAAGTAGCTTTAAGAAGCAATGGAAGAAATGTTGTAGAATTCTTAAGAAAATTCCAGTCCTCTGTAATGTGAGGCCGTGTAGAGTGGCTACCAACGTTGTGGAACAGAATCAGAAATAATTCCCACTCCGTTAAACGAATTGTATTAGTACACACTACTTCTTTCTTGCAAATTTAGTTAATTGCACATATTTCGGCTTTTCAGCACAGCCATCCAATGGTTAAACATTTCAGTGTCATGTAATAGTAAATTATTGTATCATTTATCTGATTTTCATATTCCACTCAACACATTTTACCATCACGAATGGTAAAATGTGTTTTAAACTCAAAGCCACAGAAAGTGCTCACAGCTTGCTGTCAGGGGTGGGAGTGACTTTGGAGAAATATGCAGATGTTTGAGCATGAGTTTAAAAGTCTGCCTACAGAATTATGAACAAATATTTAGAGAATTAGTACAATCATAACAAATTCTTTGACCCCCTGGTCCACACATCCTGTTGCTAACAACACTATATAATTCAATGAACATTTGGATACTACCATATTAAAAAATTAATTTAGTTTCATGTAATTTCAGTGCATTTACTTGATACAATATGAACGCAATGAAAGGCAAGAAGAAGGATAAATCATTCGCAGATTTTGGGTATGTAACTTCACAAATGTAAATGGAAAATTAATACAAAAGTTTGGCAGAAGAATATTCTGAGGTGGCAATTTTTGTAGCAAAAGAAATGAAGTTAATTCTCTTAAACTTGTTTTTTTCTTTGGTGAAGTTTTTCTTGGCCAGTACTTTATGAAACTTTAAGAAATCATTACGTAGTGAGAGACTGCAGTCTTTCACTACGTAACACACGACGCACACCATAGCCAGACGCATTACCAACAACGTACTCTTACACAACACGATATGCTGCCACAACACCCTGTTAATATAATGGAATTATTTTGTGAATGTTTTTAAAATGACTTTAGCAAGGAACAACGTAGCTACCTGGGGATGATGCTAGGATCGAAACATGTCGGAGCGATTTTAAGTGTTTTAATGTGAAATTTTATATAAGTGCATTTGTTGGTTAATAATTAAAGTGATTCTACGAAATGCACGGTGTAACAATAAGGATTATATAGTAGTATTTACTCTTGTTTATGTGGCTGCTCTTATGATTTAAATGTCACCTGATTTAGGGGTGATTTATGAAGACAAGTTCTTAGAAGCCTTCATTTCCGGACCCTCGAGTGTTACTGCAGCATGATGTATAAAACTGAATTCTTAAACACAAACATCACAGAACTAAAACAAACGTTAACTTACCAGATTAATTTTTAAGCTCTGAACACCAGTCCGCAGAACCTTAATGCACAAAACTTTCACTGACTTCTACCAACCTTGAAGATGTATCTAACACATGCAAAAAGGGATACAAACAGGAAGTGAAAGGGAAGTTATACCTTTAGAATATACCTTTACACGTCTTATCGAAACGTAAGCTATGTAAATGTAGACAGCCCTAGTTTCTTATGCTTGACTGTATATATGCATGGCTTATTTAAGGATTTTGCCAATACCGCGAACTGCATAATGTTGAACCATAAATATTGGTGAATAATCAACAGGAAAGGACGCAAAAATAACAGTTCTTTGCCTAATTATCGGTGTCTGGAAAGAGTGAGTACAAGATTGCGAATGGTGTATGCCATGACGTAAAACGTAGAATTTACGAAGGCGTTCCAAGCTTCCGAAGTGTCGCAACTTTTCACGATACAGGCGGAAATGTAACTTCATTTACTCCAATAAGAGTAGTGTTGCCTTCCTCACATTCATTTTCACGAAAACCACAAATTTTTAACACTATTATGTGCAGATACCGTGCCAGATTTCATTCCAATCAGACAATATATGTGTAAAGCACGGATTAACATCTAAGTAAAGTGAAACTTCCACTTCGCCGATCTTCATATAACTTGATACATTATTTTTTTGGACAAATCCTACACCAAATTTTACCCAAATCCGATACAAAAATTTACGAGAGAAAGCAACATTTCAGTTAGGTCTCTAAGTAAACCGCGACATACACTGCAGTGATTTCCACGAAATTCATAAATGCTACATGGAATTACGTTTATATCTCCTGTGCTACATTTCATGCCAATCGGTCAATAAATATAAAAAGTACGTATAGAAGTTTCATGTACCCCCTTACGTATGATGGTCAATGAGTGCAATTGTACGAAACTCACAAGTGCCTGATGATATTTTTAAAGAAATCACATACTGAATTTTATACAAACACGACAGACGATTTAATCGTTATACTAGGTCACAGACAGCGGACATGGTCCCCATAGAAGGAGTTGCTTTTACGTTGTTAATCACACAGGAAAATCATGGAAATTTCAGGAAAGCCGCTGTCCCTGCCGACAGCTGAAGGCAGGAGATACTCACGTTCCTTCGCTTTGTCAGGGCGTTCGCAAAATTGCGAAAAGCGACTTTTAGCTTCGTCATGTTGTCTGTCTGTTTGACCGTCCGTCCGTCCGCGTGGAACAACTCGACTCCCAATGGACAGATTTTCATGAAATTTGATATTTGAATATTTTTCGAAAATCTGTGGAGATAAATCAAGTTTTATTAAAATCTTACCACAATGACGGGTACTTTACATGAAGACCGACGTACTTTTTTTACCATATCTCTCTCAGTTCTTGGAATGAGAAATGTTGCAGATAAAAGTTAAAATAATCCAAAACATATTTTATGTTCAATAATTTTTTTTCTCGAAAATCTTGCCGTTTATGAGATAATGTCGAAAAACTTCGTTCATCCGGACTGGTCACAGACAATATAGCACATGCGCAATGGATGCTGGATACCTAAGGCTACAGACACACTATCGGAATATGTAATACTACTTTTCCATTGTAACAATGGTTGTACAAACGCGCCTCAGTGTTACGTTGTACGTACATTGCCTGTCTTGCTTTGTAATGATGGGCAATGACCATAAGGTCCCCGGAGTATTTAGGCTGGAGGAGTTCAAATTTGTGCCTGCTGAGTAGTTACATTTGCAACAGGGATAGGAAATTTGTGTCTTCTTCGAATGTCCAGACCTGCGCTGGCGCCTACCCATTGTCCTACTCTATGGGTAGTACCAAAGGCTCTTCCTTCAGGGATAAAGCAACGGGCGCGTTAAGATGGCCACTCACCTCCACCTAGTGCCGACGTTAAGAATAAGTGGAGGTATACCCCCACTCCCCATATGCCTTCATGGAGTGCACAATACGTCTTTTACATGGGTTTGTGACTACTTAGAATATCACAATGTATGTTATTATTCAGTTAATGTTCCTGACATGTTACGATGGCATGAAGGCAAGTGGGGGGGGGGGGGGGGAACACAGTACAGCCCCATTTTTTCTTAACCTTGGCACTAGTTGCAGGTAAGATTTAGGTTGTTATGATCTATAATTCATACTATGCAGCTTTCAATATTCACAATTTCATGAAACCAACCAGCTCTTTTTGCACTAGTGTCTATGTGAAGTTTCACACTTGAACCTACATGAGGTGACCATCAGTGTTTCTAAGCTAATATAAGCAACAGCAGATACAGCACTGATGACTTCATGTAGGTTGAAACATGTATGTAGTTGTATGCACCATCTTATTTGTTAGTAATACTGTTTGTTTTTGACACAAGATCTAGATCCGTTATATACGATTCTCATAATAAATAGCATTATTTTTCTGAACATCATCTACTGGTTCTTGCATTGGAGAAGGACTCTGTTCTCTGTGAGGTATAATCTGAAGTTTTACGTCCAATTTAAACAAATTCCAAGTTTCAGGGATTAATAAAACAGTTCCTACATACTGTATAGCTTAAGTACATTAGTGAAACTATTAAACACAGTATTTAAACATTCGGATTTTTACTGATAGAGTTTCAAGTCCTTGCGGTGTATAATTACATAGTATTTTCTCTTACTGCCCATGACAGTGAACAAGTTTTTGACTTCAGATATTTTTAGTGAGGCTCTCTGGACTGATATCACTTCAAAATAGATATCACAGGCTCTCAGATAAACGTGACTATCCCTTTTCTGTACCTTGTCAAAGAATGGAGGAGATTGGTCATAAGTGCACCAATTTACTTAATTGTTGGGTACACATTATCAAATGACTGGATTGCCATCTATTTCAGAACTGTACATGGTGGACCAAACAAAACACAACCCAAGTTGCCTAGCCCATAGGTAGTAAATTTACTGACTGAGTTATGCTGGCACATATCAGAAAACTAAAGGTTTTATTTGAGACTCAAGATATTAAAAATGTTACCTTTTGAATTCCATACTAAGAAGGATTTTTATGATTCATCACAAATAACAACTAGCATAGAATAATCACTTGTACAGACTATAATGTAATGTGGTAAGACTGGTGGATAATGCACTAGCAAGAGAGTAGGAAGCAACTGCGACCTAATCTGAAGTCCTTCCTTGGCATTTGCCTGAAGAAAATTGGAAAAGTCACAAACTAGAGTCACAACACTAGGTGTCATGATCAAGATTCTACCTGGACACCTCCAGAATATAAGTTAGAAGTATTACTTTTTCAGCCAGTTCCCTCTGTTGTTATAAACAGAGATACAGAATACGTAACATAAACACAAACACACTCGCCAGAGATGTACATCTCCTTGGTCTTGTTTTATTTTGAGATGTCATTCCATGAAAAGTGTGGTAACTATGTTTCAAATTACAATGCATAACATCCCAGAAGATAGCAACCTTACCATTCAATCCATGAGAACATTAGGTTGCATAATATCAATATTATGTTCTGACAGCACTATCAAATCTTCTTTGGTAAATGCAATTGGCACACATGAGATCTGTTTTGAAAATAAGTAAAACTCAAATGAAGTTGTATATATATATATATATATATCAGTCTTCCATGACTTCCTAGAAAGCCCACAGTTGATCACCTGAAGAGATGCGTATTAAAAATAATTAATAATAGCTTGCACAAAGAACTTAGAATAAATAATCTTTAAGAAAATGAATCTTAGAATTTGTGAGTTAATGTAAAGTGGAAGACAAGAATTTTTAACATTATGTCTATGTGTCGCAACTTTCTTTATGCATATTGAACTTAAATTTAGACCACCCAGCATCTTAGCAAGTAAAGATTGTGGTCTTCAAGAATATTATACACTGCAGTGGGGTTAAAATATTCTAATGTTATGAAGGAATATACTACCTTTATATTTAAGGATTGAGAGCTCTTAAAAATTTTCTTGTAGGACGTCTCAACCTTTGAAGATAAAGCCAGCTAACAGTTCTTCACATTTCAAAGCAGTGTAAGTTCTTCTGAAATGTTGCAAACTGTGAACCCCACTGCAGTGTTACATCCCAGAGTAGTGGAACCCTCAACAACTAACACTGTACGGTCTTCAAATCTCACAACATAGCAAATGTATTAAATAAACTGTCTTTTGAGGTGCGATACAATGCAATGTGGTAGATAGATACAAATGTTTCAGATGAATATGCTACCTGTACTTTGCACCCTGAATATGTGGGCAGCTTGTTTGAAAACAGTGGTACCTACTTGCTAATCAACATAGTGTCACCAACAAGCAGCCTTTCTTCTTAATGTTCATCACTGTAGTGCTCTACAGTCTCCTAATATCAAATTTATCCCAATTTCATAAAGACAAAGAACTTGTCCAATTTCAGAAATATGAGTACGTGGACAATTAGTTAGGCAATATGATTAGGTGTTAAGAAATACTATTTTCCATCAATCTTAGACACACTGCATTAGTGACAAAGCTCTAAGGTTGTCAAGAATATTTACAAGGTCAGAAATCACTTCATGCATAGGAATTATTTGGTGCTATTTTATAAACTGCAAATAAGTGAACACATTATTATAACTCTCATTATCTTATATTCATTATATTCTTAAAAGTTTTTAGAATCAACAATCAATAAGTTACAAATCTGCATTTCTAAAACTTCTATGTACACTATATACAATTATTCTTTTGAACAGGAACATGTAACATAGTACATTAGCAATATCCTGTAAAGTCAACAATAAAGACAGACAAATTGGAAAGTCCTAAATTCTTAAAACTGAAGTTGTCAGCAATTGTCAGACACACTTTAACACGCAAGAAACAACAGTCTCCAGAACTATAATTTATTGTTAAATATAAGATATTTCACATTTTATGCACACCTAATCTTTGCTGCACAGATATGATGCAGTTTTGTGTACGAGTAAATACAGCTTGTGTGAAATTATTCCATTATTGACTTCATTGTTCTTTAATTCTATTTCCTTTCTTAAAAGTATGTTAAGTGTTATATGACACAATTATTCAAACTTTGTAAACTGTTGAAACTGAAACCATGAAATGATGAAAGAGTAAATGCAGTATTAGACAGTTCTAATATTTAATGGCATTTTTAAATTGAAAAATTAAAATGTATTATGTTCTGTAAAATGGACAAAATAGAGAGATCACATTCGATGTAATTGAATGAGTTTATACGAAAACAACAAAGCAATTAAATTACTTTGCAAAATTCGTGGTTTGTTCTACATACTTGCATTATATATCAATAAAGAGTTACAAATTCTCCTGGAGTGAAGTAACATATTGTGTAAAATATCCACATGTTATGAGAACATACACTTTGCAGGAACAATGTCAAGAAATGGATCTCAAAGTCACAAAAAGGGAAGAAACATTATAGGGTTCCTGAATTTCTTGAACATGTCTAATAAGATCACTACCCAACACCAGGTAGTTTAAAGAGTAATTAAAAATAAATCTGCTATTCCGTTACACAAATCACACTTAATGAGAATGTTTCATTTAAGATTGAATTACTGGAGGAATGTTTGCTGTTCACTACAAGGTTTTGGTTTCCTTGCAGTTTATTTAACAACTCCTTCAGTAACTCAGACTACATGAAGCCACAATTTTAATATTCATTTTTTTAGGGAATGGTTTTTGTGGTCAGGTATACCTATACCGATGTGTACTGGCAATTACTAACAACATTAGGACTAAATATTTTTTCTAGCTGAGGGACAATGCACACAGCTATCTCTACTTCGTACAGCATTTATTAACATTATTTAGTATCATACCATACACTATCTGGTCACTTTTATATCTAGTAGTAAGGAGTCTCAGCATAATAAAAAGAATATCGTACAGTAAAAATAATACTGACTCATCATAACATAAGGAGTCTTAAGTAAGGTCTAGTGTATATTACATGCTGACAAAAAGAAACACATAAATGATACAACAGGGCACAGACGTATCTTACTACAAAAAATAATTTGTCACAATGAAACTGCCAAATTTGTTTTTGTGAGAATCAAAATACTGCTTAATTTTAGAAACAAATCAATTTGAAAAATATAGGTGTGATATACTTCAATGTTGAGTTCTTTGTGTTGCTGAATTAATAGGTGGCCACATCTTGATATGGCTTACCTTGCCCATGATGTTACAGGGATAATCATACAAACTACAGTACCCCCATCAGAGTAACAGATCTAATATGCATTTTCTGCACATGGTCCTCTGAACAGAGAATAAACCGGAGAAAAGAGATGTACAATATTATACAATTTATTCAGTAATTCTATGCCTGTAATTGATATTTTTGTACTAAATACTGTAAATACTGATGCAGGCATTACTGAAACCATACTTTACTAGTACCTTATGTACTAATTTATGTAGAGTTAGTAAATAACTGACAAGCTTGCATGCACATGAAGAGTACAGTTTCCTGGGCTATGATGTCATGTATCACCGTTTAGGATAAAACCTGCTGCCTCCATCTTCAGGGTAGTGAGTAACGCATTTGTCTACCCTGAAGTTATAAGTAGCAGGTTCCTCCAAAATGTTGGTACCTATATACAAAAACACACGGTAAAACATCCCAGGAAGCCATATTCTTACACTTACTGCTGCAAGAACCTCAAATCTCACCTGCATTATTAGTCTAGATGTAGAATATTGTTGTCCTAATTTTGGTATTACGTTTTTAAACTTGTTAGGAATTAAAATAAAATTATTGGAATGTATATACCAATAATTTAGAGCAACAGTGTAACATTATTGCAGCTACTGAGTTACAAAGTAGCCTAGTGAATGGGACTTTCATATAGGCATTGAATCCCTAATTTGCAGTACCAAAATAGATCTCAGTCACCTGTTACTAGCTTCAGTGCACTGGCAAGTCACAAACTTTCAGCTGAAGACATTTTGTGAACAATAGCATAAACACTGTGACTATCACTTGGTAGTAGTATTTTGTCATTTGTTCTCCAATGATATATAGTAATACACTAGATGCATCAGAGATAATCACTAAGACTACTTATACTATTTTGATTTTTTTTAACTGCTACTGAAAATATCTATGTGCACATAATCTGTCTGTTTAAGTTGACAAAGTAACACTGTGCAAAGAAAAAATCCCCTATATTCTCTATTATACACAGAGCTTAGCACTCACACGTTCTTCCTATAATAAACAAGCAATCATTAATTTCTCATACCATCATATTCAGAGAAACAGCCATGTTACAAATATAATTTTTTTACTGGAGAGGTAAGTCTCATGCACCTGTAGAAATCATCAACAATGACAAGCAACCAGCATGCATCATGAACAGGAAAATTATTGTGAATGGAAACAGAAAGCTATGTGAGATACAGTAAGGGCTAATTTGTAAGAGCCAATGTGTTGTTTATAAATCATAATATTTAGAAGTTACAATAAGAATTAAATTTGTGTTTACATTCAGATATTTCTTATTTAAAACCATTTTAATTAAAGAAATCGTATTTACACTAGATTACAGGGGAAAAAAAGGAATATGAAACATTAATTACATATTTACAAATATTCATAAAACAATCCACTAAAGATGCTGAAAATTAAAATATGATACCACTAGTACAGTGTTATGGGTAACAGAACGTGTTACTGACCTGAATAATGGAACAATTTTCACCACTGTTATATCAGAAGATTACATGACATTACTAAGACTGTGTTACTCTTAAATAAAAAAAAAACAGTGCTCGTAATTACATATAGCACGTGTTAGTATTTCAGAACAACTGTGTGAAAAATGTATACAAAAAAGTAAAGTTAAAATTTAGTTCTGCTCTAATGCAATCTCAGAAATTGCAACATAAAGTATGAGGAAACTATAACCATTCTGTATTTCTGAATCCAATTTCACACCTGTGTACACAGATGCAGAATACAAACTGTATATGATATCTCTCTTCATTACTATCGAATATTTAGTTCTTTCTGAAATAATTTGTGCTGAAATTATGTTTTGTGTGATTTTTCTGGTGTTTGTTTCACAGTACTTAATTTCACTCTTCTGACACCACCCTTTGATAGGACAAAAGCCTTGTGTGTGATTGGAATACATATTACACCAAACAAAATTTGCTATTATTGTCAACAGTTTTTCGAGCCTTGAGTTAACCTAGATAAAATAATTTAAAGCACATCATGCAACAGTCAGTTAGAACAGAAACAACAGTCTGAGATTTTATTTACATTGTGAGCTTTTGTATGTACGTTTGTATGTGCATGTGTGTGTCTTCATGTGCATGGTATTACTACTACCCATAAAGCACTATTTTAATCACTTTTACTTAACACATAAAATAATAAATGCATTATCTGAAGGCCGTTTGCAGACCATTTCTTGAAATGGGTTCAATAGGACGAAGAGTGCTGATACCTTGTTCTAGGGTCTACAATGAATTTTATTCAGAGAATTTGTCAATAAACATTCATTCAATTGTTACTTTTAGTACCACCAGATTTAACAGTAATAAATTATACATTCTGCCCACAGAGTGTATTTATGTGTTTTGTATGTTTTTCAGAACAAACAGCGACTTTTTCCTTAAACAAAGTTAACTGACTGGTTGTTGTAACTCAGATAGTGTTCACTATGTGGTACAAAATGGGTCTTTAAATAAAAAGGAATATGTTTCAACCTTACATGTTTACAGAATGTTATCAAGCTTCAATCCACATAAAGTTAACAGAAATATATTCTCAATTTGGAGGGACAATTCTGTATTGCAGGAATGTACAGTATACAGTTGGGATGTGTTCACTCCACTTCCCGTACTTAGAGTGCCCATGCAAGCTATAACTATATTACATGGATTTTACACTGAGAAGAATTAATATTAATAATTTTCCATTGCATGACATGCTACTTGCAAGAACATGTTGAATTTGTTGCAGTCCTCACAGCAAGTTTAAATGACTCATAGGCAAATGGAAAAAAAAATCAAGACATATGAATTGAAGATTCCGTACACAATATATCTGTGCTATGTTATTAAAGAGGTATGAATCCTGTGAATAGAGAAAATTATTATGTAAATGTTAGTTTTATTTTAATAGTTACTTCCCATGTTGCAAGTATGTGAATATGTTATAATACAGCCCTGAAAAAATTGTTGAATAATTTAAGTTTTAATGAAATTTATGTAAATAAAGAGATTGCTGTAATAGTACTGTTCTGATGTTTACAAAAGGCTTTGACCGATTAGTCCTTAAATTGAAATATATATCATAATTCATATTACACAATACGAGAAAATAAGCCAATATGTATAAAAAATTTGTAAAACAAAATTTAGTGTAGTAATGTTTGATATGAAATTGAACATTGTATTTTGCATGAAATGTAAGTGCTTCTCCGTAATGCACAATATTTGCCCTTTTAATTCTATGTAATGGCTTCTCAGTAATTCAAAATGGTATTTTCCCTTTTAATTATAGTGAATATTAATGCAAATATACAAGTTTTAACTATCACATTTAACAACAAATTACAGTCCCCTAAGTATTGCTTTGTTCTACATTGTACTCTCTTAGAAAATATTTCTAATATTTCTGAAGTTCAAGATATCTCATGTTACTATTTGTTTCTTTTATTTTAACCGAAGTTTTACATTCACAATTATGGATATTTAGAATAAGTAGTTGTATTTTACAATTAAATGGGCTTGAAAGAATTGTTAAAATAATTTTAATTTTGAGAAGTGTCTTTAGATTGCTTCGTTAGAAAGTCTACAGTACATTCATTAATTATAAAATTACAGCAAGGTGTGTTAACTGTCATTAGAAAATTACAGTTTTAATCCGTTATTTTAACAGACAGATACAGCACACAAAATCATACTCTAAACTTCAGAGTGGAGGCAGGAAATCACTAACTTATCATGCATGAAACGTCAGAATTGTCACTGAAATGATCCTGAATTTACTAGAAAAACAGTCATCTTGTGCGACATTTCTCCCTTCTGCCACAATGTAGTTGCAGCCTTCGCTCTTCTGTGATGTCATGTAGCATAGGCTGATAGCTATTTACTTTGGGCACAACCTATTGGTCCCACCTTCAAGGGTCAAATGGGGACAATAGGCTGTCTCCATATGTCGGTAACCAGCTACCAACCTGTGCTCCGCAACATGCCCACATGAGTGAAGGCCTCAACCAGTCGTCCTGTTAGCAACATTATATATTGTCATAAGGCAATATCATTTTGTGTTAGTTCCACTCAGTGGCTTATAATTTCTTGTACAGTATGAGAAATGATTCGTATTTTTAAAAAGCAGTTAATTGAATTTAATTGGTGATTCATTTGTGTTACTGAAGTCAGTAACGTAAAGAACAGCATTTACCAGTACACAAAACACAACATGATGTCCACTGGCAATGTAAAACTGGGTGGTTTAGTAACAACTTTTAGAGTGTACATTTTAAAGTCATGCTGCTAGCATTCTGTTATATTTTCACATATGTTGGACAAAATAACTGCTATGACCATAATTCTGCATCATCATACTGATTGATACACAGTATCAACTAACACTTCACATCTACAGCACTGCAATATTTTGTTCATATACATAGTTCCGAACATATATACTGTGTGATATTAATTGATCATTTATTTGCCCCTGAGAAGAAGCCACCTTACCTAGTTAAGCATAATCAGTGTAACCAACTGATGTACAGCATTCAAAAACCAAACTTACCTTTACTATGGCTTAAATAATATTTTTCCTAGTTTCATTATCATCACAATCATAATTATTATAATAATAATTTTCATAACTTAAACTGTAGTTAAAAATAATTAGAATAATTTTTCCATGAACAACACCACAATATTAATAATGATACAACCATAAAGAAAATTACAATTTTGTTTATTTACACTGCAACACAGAGCACTTGCACCTCAAAAATGGGCGAATTGTGTCCTGCAACCTATGTAATGTTAATACCACCCTTCTCAGGATTTCTGACACCAACTTACCTACCACACATTTTTATTTGATTAATTGAAGAACTGGTGAAAGTAGTACTGTAAATGTATCACACAATGCTAATCATATTTTCAAGCAGAGATATAAGATAAATAACAATTCTTTCAACCCATTCCCAGGAAGTCTCATTAAAAAGTACCAGTATCATTTAATGATACATAAATGTACAATGTTTGGCAGAAAATAATTTACTGATAATTCATGATGGAACTACTAGAGAAAAGACACTAAAATAAGTTGAGTACTACATGCATAAATGCAATAGTTTAGCACCATAGATGTTTACATAAAATGACATACTGTTTACAAACTATTAATTTTTAAATTACTGAATTACATTGCTATCCGGAGTTACATTCCCTCACTAAATCGTGGTTGCGCTAAGGTTCAAGGGCACTCACACCTTCTTACATACTACATGAAGCACGTTGCACTAAAACAGAACCATGAAAAGACACAACTTTTCTTACCAGAACCTACCGACATCAGCAATTTTGTATCTTGTTAGAAGCTTGTCTCTTTACATACACACATAAACTGTATCCCATTTGCGTTATATATGATGAGAATAAATATCTACTATGGGAAAACAGATGTCAAGTGATGATGATAATGATAATGCTGATGATGAATGAATGAATGAATGAATGAATGAATTGAGAGGATGGAATGATGGATGAATGGATGGATGGATGGATGGATGAAGACTTTTTCTCTAATAAAAGATTAATATTATTTAAGAATAGATAAGGATAAAAAGTATGCTATTTTATTACTTCTACTTCTCTTATGCTACCATAAGGTGAATTTGATTCAAAATAGACCATGTATAAGTGACATAAAGCAATTAATTATCACTTTCCCCAAAACATTGCATATTTCATTCAAACTGAATTCAGTCAATCACAGAACAGCCAAAACAGTTCTTTGAATGGCTTATTTTAATTTTCCAAAGGAATATTATGCAACACAGTCACTTTTTGGTTAATTGTTTAATCTTCTTTTCACAACAAATCTCTGTAATGTTTTAAAATGATCTCAGGTTACAAAATGTGAAACACTGAAAATACTTAATACAAATACCCACTCTTGCATAAATCTTGTTCCAGTTCTTTACCATATGGGTACACATATAAAAGGTTAGAATGCAAGGTCATTTCAATATACACTAATTTTTGGTATTATATACAGTTATACTGCATAATCTCATATGTCTAGCCTACCTGCAGGAATAACTGAAGTGTGAGTTTTTGGATGTGCCCAATAACATTGATCAGTTTTATGAAAGATGCAGAGTTGAAATCATAGTGTACAAGACTGCAGTCTTTTGGGATAAGATGCATGTACTTTTATAGATGTTTTCCAATGTTTCAGAGCAGTCAGAGGCCTACAACTTCAGGAAAGAAGTAGTTCACTCTAGGATCATCTGAAACATTGGTAAATATCTACAGAATACATGGCATGACATCTCAGAATATCAAACACTTAACATTCACCACTACGACAACTTCATATCTCACATAGAGTATAAGAATTATCAATCCAGTAAACAGAATCTTTGTCACTGGAGATATCTGTTGGCTTGCAAGAAATCACAGGATGTAGTCAGTGCACAGTGTTTTCAAAACAGTGAGAGTGAAATGGTATTGGCAGTTCAAAAATCAAGAGAAAATCCACAATATAATTCAGCCTAAAATATTTGTGTTTGTTATGTTTTCGAAATACATTTGCATCTACTGTCTGCTCTTTGTAGCGAATCTGTTCCATATGGCAAAAAAAAAAGTATTCAAATTTCACAATTATAGGTTGATTCTGTTTGGATATATGAGGAAATTGACGCACCATGAAATGTGAATCTTTGCAAACACAATATACCAGATCTCAAATATATGAAATAAGTGACACTGTAGTCACGTTTTCATTGACATGGATGTTAGGCATGAATAACAAACTTAAAGCAAATAATTTACAATAGAAAAGGATGTATGAAATAATTTCTGAAAAATCACTTCCATTCAAAACAAAAAAAAAAAAAGGCTGTTTTCATTATGCTTCTTTTCCCTCATATCAAAACACTTCCGGCAGATTTTAAGATTTGTGTTCTGGAAAAGCAGTTGTAGTTCAATGCCAGTATTTTTGAGGCAGACAGATATCAGTCTGCTAGAAATTTGGTTCTTGGACACCAACTATGATTCAGTGCAATGCCACGGAATTTATATTCATCCCATGGATTCACTGTGTACAATAAGAGAAAGAAACATGCAGAGTGACCATTATACTTTCTCTGAAGGAATAAAAATTCTAAACCAAAAACCGCTTTGTGTTTTTGCAGTAGCACTTAACAAAGAAATGAAGTGTAGTGCATCCACCTCACTGACAAACTAAGCCTCTGACTTTGCATTTGCAACATATGCACAATTGTTGAAAATCTAAAATCTGTAAAACAATGTATTGAAAGTAACATCATTACATTTAATAGTGTGAATTTAAGAATCATTTCATAGTGTGAATTTAATAATGTTCTTGTGGACATCTATGACTCCATTTTGTACAAAAAGCTCAACAAATTTTCCTACACATCCATTTCAATATTCACCTTAACAAATAAGAAAACAACTAAGAATGTGGGAAATTTAATGCAAGACTCTCTTGCAGTATATTATATGTCTGTGTTTGGTAAAACAATCATTGTGGAAAATTCAATAGAATGTTTTATGGACATGACACTTAATTTTAAATTATACAAATCCTTCAAACAAGAGCAGAAATAACAACCTTATGTTTAAATGTCTGTGAACTGGAAAGTGGCTATGAGTCACAGACAGTTATAGAGTAAGACATTATTAATATGAACCTAAAGGAAACAGATACCTTAATATGCACTGGATTTAACTGGTTCAAAATCAGGTGATAACAGGACTTAGTGACAATTGTTAAATCCTTTAATATTAACTACACATAGGGGTTCATTTACCATGTCTTGTCAGGATTGTAGTAATGAGGTAGGCTTGAGGTTTTTGTGTTTGTGGAAGTGAGAACTGGAACAGTTCAACCACTCTGATTATAATAATTTTGTGTTTAAAATTCAACAGAAGTCTTAAGAATCAGAATCTAAGCAATTTCAGTACCTAGCCTGCATTTCATCTTCTCTCACATAGTGTTCTTATACTCTAGTCTGCTGACACAGATTAACATCATACTCAAATGACAACAACCGAATCTCTCCCCATTGTCTCTGGCTTGACAAGATTTAAATAAAATTCAGTGACTTAATTTTTGGTAGATACAGGACTCTTTCTTATTATCCTTCATCTACATATTCTCATGTGATTGAAATCCTCTACATAGTTAATATGCAATGGATGAACCTGAGAGCTTAAATATCATACTATCAAATTAATAGAATTAAATCACCATTATCACTGAACTTCATATAACAGAATATTCAGATATGAGTTTCATCCCAATGAGTGTGACTCTTGTATATCAGGCAATAAGTTACAAAAAAATTTATACTTTATTTCTTTACTGTCATAGAGCATGGCATTGACCACCCACCCCCACCTAGTGTTGAGGTTACAGAAGGAGTAGAGCTATTCTTCTACTCCCCCTGTGGGCCTTCATGGCCCGTTCTTTCAACATAAAATTTACTTTCGAAGAATCTGGATTTGCCACCATTGCATAAAATTTCATTCATAACATCTGATCTTCATCACGCATATTTTCATCAAACACTGTCTGCCTTATCAATAAAATACTATGACAACACTGAAGCAGCAGTCTCTGCCGTCATATGTTTATAATTGCATAAATATTCCTTGGTATCTTTTCATTAATAATTAAGGCTTTCATATATATACATACATACATATATGTACATTTCTGTGTGCTATGTAGGTACATGAGTCTTCTTTCATCACTTATGTGTATTACATACCCATCTGTTATTTGAACGTTGGTTTTCACACACACACACACACACACACACATAAAATCCTCCAGAGACAAGGAGTTCAACACATGTGGTTTAATATGTTTTATTCTTTAACACAGTGAGAAGCCAAAGAGCTACATAAACTTCCAATCAGTGACATTTCCTGATAGTATTACTCCTTAGAGCATTTAAATACCATTGCCAAGCCATAAAGTATGCTTCTCCAAGTAGGATATGAATTTTTAATGTCCAAGCATTTGCCCTCTATGAACAACATTTTGGAATAAGGTACAGGACGTTAAAATTAAATCACCACCTCCCACAGTACCATCCTAGGTGTCAGAAGTAGGTTGCGTACTGTCAAAATTTAATACAGTGTTTCACACTGGTGATAGAAACATCCTGTGCTTGAAAATATTTTGCATAACACCGAATAAATTTCTTCAATGTAAAGTTAATGAGACCACAAATAAGTAAGGATAATAATAAACAAATTTTAATGGGCATCAGAAATCAGTGTATTATTTAAATACATGTATTCAGAAATTAAAAATTACTTTCCATGAATACAAAAAGTGAACCTCAGAAAGTAATATGGAGTTCCATAAAACATGATAAACAGAAATTAAAATCACTTTAAGTGAAGCTTGAATAATAATCTTTAACTTACTTGTTTTTTGTATTGTAATGGAATTTTCATGTGGAACCCTTATTATCAGTTTGTGGATCTTGGGGTTATGTAGAACACCAACTGAGAAACATTGTTTTTGTACAAACCTTACCTTTCTGTGCTGTACATTATCACACAACAGGTTCTGGCTACTGGATAATATTGGTGTAACTATCAAATAAATCTCACTATTAATATTTCCTCTACATAAAATATGGTAAAGAAGCTTTGCATTCCATGCAATGTGGACAAAGTCTTTAACAGCTAAGCCAATTTCAACTTCTCAAGGGCCCTCTATCATGCACATGGTTTTAAATTTTTGTTTGATAATTTCAATAAGCACTTGAGTCTAATTGAAGTCAAGAAGCTGAAATAACTAACATTATTCTCTCCTTAGATACAACACTATTATGATCAGATTATGATATAATTCAAGAGATAACACTAAAATATAAATATATTTGGAGCCTGCAGTGGAAATATAGTCCATTATGCACAAAAGTAAAATGCCAAAGGAAGCAAAATATAATACATAATTACTATTCTATTGCTGAAGTTCCCTAAATAATCTGGGCCTATGTTATTTAGTCGGAATAAAATAAATAAAATTGAAGCAAGATAATGTAGAATATAAATGCAAGTGAGCATATGTAGAAAAAGGTAGTCTGTCAGGTTGCTGTTTCAGCGATTTTATTGCACAAAGGGTAGAAGTTTTTGCTAAGTAATAAAACATGCTAAAACTCCTGACTGTTTTATTCAATGGCCTCCTAAAACCTGACAGTACCTCTGCATTAAACAGTTTCACCTTGAGAATCATCTAGTATTGGTTAATTATGAAATAAATCAGACACAAGCATCAGCTGCAATGAACATGCAATTACAATGTCAGAAAAAGACATATGCAAATTAGGAAACCACAAGTTTCTACAAACACCTTGACAATTAAAAAATTCTCAACTATACTGATCTTTTTGAAGATCCCATACATATATATATCATCATCATCATCATAAACATCAAGGATTGTACCCTTTGATCCATTCCATCTCCAAAGGTACAACTGCCCTCTCTAACATTTCTTCAGTCTTCCAATTGTTCTCCTTCCTTGTGGTCTGTAGTAGTATGATTTCAAAAGGATTCGGTATTGTGGCATTCTTTGCAAGTGTTGACACCAGTTCCATCTGTATTCATCTAGCTTGTCTAGTATGCCTGTAATCTATAGTTCGTGGTGTATGTAGTCACTTGTCTTGTGGTCATAAAGGGTGTAGCCAGCCAGAGGTCTCAATAACTTCATTTCTGCCGCTTCAATTCTTCGTCTTGTGGGGCTGTTAGTGTCCAATTTTCTGACCGATATAAAAATGTAGGTAAAACTAAAGTGTTGTATATTTTAAAAATAGTTTCTGTTCTCACTTTCCTAAAAATAGTTCTCTTAATAGTACCTATTAATTGTAAAAATTTTGCCAATTTGGACTCTACATCATTGGAAAATTGGTCAGATATACTGCAACCTAAATAAGTAAATTGGCTAACTTGTTCTAGTGTTTCACTGTTTATAATAATTTTTGTTCTTAAGTGATCTGTCCCAACGAAACTGAATACCTTCATCTTTTTTGTGGCAATTTCCAAATTATACATACATACATACACACAAAGTTGTCACTAATGGAGGTTAAATGGAATGCAAAATCTCTGTTCTAATAACTTCTTTTTTCACACAAACCAAAATATATTAAATTCTGAAATTATTTTATATCCAGTTATTTTCCTGGTAATTTGGTGTAAATCTCTCATTATTTAGTACATATTTAAGTGAAGACTTTTTAAATTTTGAAATTCAAGGTACTATCAAATCTGAGCAACATTAAATCATTGAGGATAGACTGCTTGTCCTGAACAGAAGAAGCTTAGTATTTAAAAATGTTTCCATAATGTCACTTACATGTGCAAGTTTTACTTCTTCTGGGTCAGGGAGAAGTGAACAGTCATACAAGATGTCATATCAGCCTCATAACACCAAACATTATGCCTGAATGGTACCTCATTTTCTAGAAGTCCTGAGAACTGGATATCCTGGTAGTATTTGCGTTTTTTTCAGTTACTCCAGGTAAATGCTTGGATAATCCTTAGATGGACCATAACCACCTCTTTCCACTTCTTTCCCTGTCTATCACTCAATACTGTCATAACACTCTATGCAACATAAACAATGCAGTTGAAAATGGGATGTTAAATGAGGGGAAATAAACTACCCCAAGCATTTCCTTCATTCTATCCATACAGTAAAGTGGCTAAAGCAATTGAGGCAAGTTGACAAGTTCTCTTAAGGTTTCTATAATAATATTTTATGAATATTCTGTGCTTGATTTTCTGTTCCACTTGACTGGGCATCAAAATGTCTAGAATGCAGAACAAACAAGTGTTATATAAAATTGTATTACTTATAGATAAGTTTCCTTATCATACCTACTTCATTCCCTTTCTCCAGGCACACTTTATCTGGGCCCTCCTGATGCTGGCAAGTTCTTGCAGTTTCATAAATTCTCTTAAAAAAGTGTGGAAAACCAACGTAACTACACACTTCAACTATTCAACCAGAAAATATGTCCAGAGTAACAGTTTCGTTAAAAAAAATACAGGCACATAACCCACATAGCAATCTTCACTCTCAGTTTACCTTGCAATAAGATCTGTAAACACGGAAGCCTGCAACTTTGTATGATTTTTTCTGCATCCTATTGCCAATTTAACTATATTGTGGATCCATGAAATGCATAACATATGTACAGACATAGCATATAAATATAAATATAAATATATATATATATATATATATACACAGGTATGGCAATAAAAGGAGAACACAACAGATACTTTCATCACTGAAAACTTCTCAGGAAGGCTAAGACACTGTAAGCTTAAGCTTAGTTGCACTGTAATTTAGGATAAACATTGTGAGATGAAATATATGTCTATGATAGACTTCACCTTACTGAGGTATCGGATATTTTCGTAACATTTTAATATTCACAATGTCAAGGATATGTTGTGTTCTTCCATTAGTGTAAATGTAAATTCCTTTACTACTGCCAATCATACAACATGCATTACATAGTTGCCATTTCATTTATGCCATGTATGGCTTGAAGTTCTTATGGTAGTAACTATACATATTGCTGTCTTCTCTGTTGTGACGCCGTGTATACTTATGTTTACCAGCATTTAGGATGAATCTGCTGACTTGGGTCACATCCCAGAAAAACAGTATCTTTATTTATGTCACTCTCTTTCTTAAGATGTTATATCACTCATGAGGCCATACGGTGATGTACAACTAATTTAAGACAAATACAAGACACATACAGCAAAATAATACATTTATAACATAGAACAAATCCTTTTCCTGTGAAAATACCCAGAAATAATGTGTAAAAAGATTGCCATAGTGAAGACACGCAGTAAAAACAGATGGGGCATAACTATATGGGAGCTAATGGTGCCGCTGACACAGGCAGATGTGTTCAAAAGTCAGAAGAATGAGCGATAAAATGAATATTTTAAATGAAATCTTCAACTTTATGTGCTCAATGAATGTCATATTATTGAGCCAAAAAAAAAAACGAGATATTCAACTAAAAATTGTGTTTTTAAGTTCATAATTTCTGTTATGGGCGACCATATTGATGTCTTGCCCCAGTGCCGAAAAACCTTGCTATGCCAATGAACACAGACACATAAAAGAAATATGCTTACTGGTCTTGAACTACTGAACATCAGTCTACAAACATTTTAGACTATTCATCTACTAGTTACCCATGCCAACTGTACTGGTAATTTTAAACGACTCAAATTGTACTATAACATTCCATTGCAAATTTATTCTAAAACATTCTCAATGTGATACATTTGATGACTGATGTACTATATTTTCGATACCATTCTCCTGACTTCAGCAAGCCAGTTGTAAGACAAGGCTGTGGCAGTGTTTCCACTGTAATACAGTGACTAGCTTCCAAAGAGGCACAGCTTGGCAAAAGGGTTCAAATACACCAAGTTTAAACCTTTTTGCTGATAACACAGTGTTTAAGACCATTATTTTGGTCATTTCTCAAGTTAACTGTAACCACTGAATTTGACATATAGACTTATTTCCATATCACAGTGAACAAGATACAAAATAAAACCTACTCTGTTACCTTTATAGGCAGGGCTACTCACACATCATAGATGACTGAGAGTCTTGTAAGTTATGGAGCATAATTTGAGAGAAGTCATATTTAAAAACCCCAAAGAGTAGGTTTGCCTTCATACCCTTTTCTTCCGAAGAACCAAACAAAACCAAATTCCAAAACATGGTGGTTTTAACAAGCTGTGACTTTGGTTAAAGTCAAAATGGTAGTCTCATTCAAAGTTGAAATAAATTCTAAAGTTAGATTGTATTCCTAGTTAGAAATCTGACCTACATCACTGATGACTCACACAACTTTAGTAATTTCTGCAAAACATTGTAGACTAAGATCATAATAAACCAAGAGACACTCCGAGATAGAATAGTTATGTTCACAAATGGTATTAATTAAGAACAGACCAGTGTTTTACATTTGCAGCATTCATTCTATGACCAATACTTACTGAAATAACTGGTAAAATATGTGATGGAATAAGACAATACCATTTACCATTATCATACAATCAGTAATTAATTTATTAAAGAAAAAATTAAGATTAAAACTTCAATTGTTTAACTACTTTTGCTCAGTTGTCTATATCTACATGATTGTAATGAAAATACAATTAATTTGCGATTTTATTGCAGCATAATTGACCAACTTGCATATATATATACTCTCTTTTCATAACCTTACTTTATATGGTCACACTTGACAATGTGTTTTTCCATATGACTGCAGTTCAGTAATAAGGAATATCCTTCAAAGATGGCAGTAGAAATTTTAAGTTTGCTTAACAGAGGTTATATTATGCAGTGGTGCTAGAAGTGAAACTATGTTTGATTAACCACATTAATATTCTTCTGGTATATACAGAATCAACTGAACATTATAATTTTAGTCTCATTTACCAGTCATACATCAAGCCATTTGAATACTGATAACTGTGAAGCTAATGAACTTAGGGAACAAATTAGAGAAATTCCCTATGGTTGTAAAAGCAATAAATCTCTGACCTTTCAAATGTCACAGAACATTATGGGCCTATATGACACAAATTAGAGAAATTCTATATGGCTGTAAAAGCAATGAATCTCTGACCTTTCAAATGTCACAGAACATTATGGGCCTATATGGCAACATTATTCTTTCGAAAGCAAGTCCCTTATAATCTTTCTTATATTTAAATGTATGTGTGCCCAATCTTCTGCAATTGACATTAAAATTCTGCGACCCTACAGGATGAAGGTATATTTATATACAGCATGTATGTTTTATTTAAAGACACTGTCAGTAGCTTATACTACAATGCATCAATTGATAAGTGAAAAACAAATTCAAAAGGATGTGAAAGAAAGAGATCGTGACCTAACTTGAGATACTGTCCAGAATTTGCCTGGAGGGACTGACAAAAACCACAAAAACATCAGTCAGGGCAGCTGGTCTTTGTACAGAAATTTTATTCACTCTTCATGTAACATTTGGGTGCTTAAATTCAGGAGGATGAGATGATTAGAATATGCAGCACACATTGTAAAATTAAAAAATGTTGCACATATTTCACTTAGATAACTCAAACAAGACCATGTGGAGATTTGGGCATAGATGGGAGAACAATATTAAAGCATATCACAAGACAAAAAATCATATAAAGGCGATGGCTTGATTGACTGAACTCAGGATTAGGCCAGTGATGAATATTCATAAATGTAGTATGGTGTTCAAGAATTTTACAATCACTTGAGTGTCAACACATCAAGGAAGAAGGTCCATCATTGAGTCACTCATGTCATTCTATTATGTCAGTCAGCTGGTCAGTAAGTGAGTGAGTGAGTGAAGGGGTAAATCAGTTCATCAGCCAGTCAGTATCTCTGTCAGTCAGTCTGCTCTTCTGTCAGTCAGTCAGTCACTCAGAGCCCCAGTAACACAAATGCCAGTATACTACACCATAGTATTCCATTTTCAGTCAGCATCAAGTAACCTAACAAGGGCTGTTTAAGATTTTCCTTCCAGGCAAACGACCTAACACCCTTGCTCCTAAAGGGCTCATACATCTATAACTTTATTCCTATTTCCTGTACATTAACTCCACAAATTACTGTACTTTCACCATGTGGATTATTCATCCAGCTTTCCTGCATAACATAACTGGATACCACTGAAGTCAGTAACAACTGCATAATTGACACATTGCAATTCACTCCTCTTCATCCTGTATATTACTAATTGCATATGAATGGTCAGTTTCATGCTCTTGTTTTCCCAGGGGGATGAGGGTCCTTAAACTTAATGGATAGGAAGTTCATGGGGCTATAGAACTAAAATATTCTGAAAAGAGAAATATCAGCACCCCTACTTCAATTTGAACCCCAGCCATCAGACCTGTAATTTGTTTTTGTTTTCTAAGTTGCCATGGTTTATGATAATCTAACACTCCCTTTGAAGAACACAAACTAAGACTATGTTGTCAGTACCTAAATTTAACAGAGACATTGTAAGACTTAACACTAAATTATACAAGTACATAAATGTAATGTGGAAACTGCAGAAGTATAATGTGTGAAAAATTGTATACTTTAGTAAAGACAAGGGTTAAATATTTTTTTGAAAGTAGTAATCTACTGAGAAATTGTAAGAAATATAGTGTTATTTTTATGTTACCTTCCTACACCTCTACACTGGAAATCACAGTTATTTATGGCACTCTGGCATATAGCATTACTAACTTTATAATTAGTTGAGATCAGTAAAATTTTAAACCATACATGTGACATAAGATGTCAGCATCACATGAGCAATTTCATTGCTTTAATATTCCTTTCTATGACTTTCGATATTACATATATTAGTGACATCAACAGTTCAAGCTCTCCTGTACCTCATGTCCATTATGATACTTGGTTCATGGTGGAAACCAAAAATGATGCTTAGCAAAGAATGAACATCCAGTACTTTAAGACTGACAATTTTGAAGCCAATTATTTTTAAGTTAGCGTATGTGGTATTACTGTCTCAACATACTAAAAAAAAATTGAAAGAAGTGGTGGAAGCATATATATTTCAAGATGCAAACATATTTAAAGGTTATTTATTTCCAAAAGAATGGTATGGAGTTTCTCCAGCCAATTGTGATGATGATGATGATGATGATGATGATGAAGAAGAAGAAGAAGAAGAAGAAGAAGAAGGAGAAGAAGAAGAAGAAGAAGAAGAAGAAGAAGACGATTATGACGATGATGACGACGACGACGACGATGAAAATAATTATATAATGACAGGCTACATTAAATTAACCTAACCTATCATTGGCCTAGGAACACTGCTTTTCTCTTCATTACTTGATGTTAATTTACTTTTATTTTGTTCTCTCAAGACACACCAAACACTGAAATATGATACACAGCCTCCTTCTGAGTAGATAGCTTGCTATAACAATCAGTGTGGTAATATGGTGCAGAGATGCATTTTTATGACATTGCCACTTATTGCTGCCATCTGGTGGTTCAACAGTAAGTAAATTAGGGTTTCATTTAATCTCTGTGGAGACAAACTACAAGTCAACAAGGCAACAGACAAATATCCTGACAAACAATGCTGTGCTTGCACTAATCACATAGCAAGATGGTAATTTCAAGCAAGCGTATGCTGCAGCCTGTTTGCACTGGTTTGGCTAAACCAGTACTGAATGATTAAAACAGATGGGAAATGTATCCCCATGGGTGGCAGCAAGTCTGGACCAGCACACACTACAAAATAGCCTTAAACTTGTAGTAAAATTTTTGGCAGAGCACTCCTAACTTCAAGGCCGGGATCTTGGCTGCAGAAGTGTTGAATTAAACAGAACTCATGAATGTTTTAGGTCATTTTTTATATCGCTCTGTAATTTAATCACTTAAATCATATATTAAATTACAGAGAGAAATATGTTGAAATTACCAAAGATAATATATCAGTATGTGAAGTCAGAAAATGACTGTATGGTATTAGAAGTGTGTATATCTGTTAAACAATATATAGTGTTAGAAATCAAAGGTAAAATTTCTTGAACATACCAAATCAAATGCCACCCAGTGAGTGAGAAATATTTTAAGTATTGGATCAAATATCTGGAAGAATCTTTTGGTTTCTGTGTCATCTGCTAATTTCATTAAAGTAAAAAATGTGTCTTTTTTTCACACAAAAACCAGACATGAAGTACTGAAAAGAATGTATTTTTTTGCGAGAATTTGTGCAGTCCCTGAATATAACTGTAAAATAAAAGTTTGTAAGAGATCCATGGAAAGAAAAGAGCTTCAAATTTTGCAAACATGAATTAAATACATGATAGCAGACACATGGAATTTATGCAGAGCAATTATAAAAATGTTCATACCCACATGGAAATCATTTGTAAATATTTTTGTTATGTAAAGAGTGATGTAGTCTCCACTTGATACCCACCAACGTAACATGTAAAAAACGACCAAATTCTGCTGTAATTTTTTTAACTTTAAAAATATTCATTCACTATTAAAACTCTTGTACCAGAAAACTCCTTATAAGTGTTACAATTATTTTAGTCACACTGCACACAAGGGGTACAAGCAATAATTGTCTTGGTGTTTGTTAAAAAAAAGAAACTCTATTCTGTGCATCACTGTGTTTTTCAAGTTCATGGAGTGGAAGAGTTGTATATTCACATTTATCACTTCCATTATGAGTGGTGGAACTTTATCAAGTGATTTGTACCTCACATGACCAGTTATGCTACTCTCTTTTGATGAAATAATGTAATGAAGGAAAATGTGTGTAGCAAACAAAATTTCTTTTTTTTTTTTTTTTT
>Ga0123352_10000879_pt1 | contig 38120 bp, 41 predicted proteins | sample TergutLab28metaG_FD_89700 | JGI IMG/M metagenome (GOLD analysis project Ga0123352, IMG submission 89700) | Labiotermes labralis P1 segment gut microbial communities from Petit-Saut dam, French Guiana - Lab288 P1 | ecosystem: Host-associated > Arthropoda: Insects > Digestive system > Gut ... | reverse complement strand
TAAGCAGATATATAACGGCTTTCTAACTCTTCTTCTAAAGAATATGCAATTATGGTTGCAGTGTTTTGCAAAGAGTCATTTACAACTGCATTAAATTTAGCACTTGCCTCTGATGCTTTTTTTGCAGTTTTTTGAATTGGTGCAGAAATAATCACCTGAACAATTGCAAGAACAGGGAAAGAAGCGATAAAAATAAGAGTATAAAGCCAGTTCATATAGAACATATAAACTGCCACTACTATAAGCAACATGAAATCCGAAACCATTTGCAATGCACCACTACTTACTAATAAAACAGCTTGAGGTAAATCAGTTGTAAAAATAGATAAATTTTCGCCACTATTTGCTTTTTCAAGCCTTGCAAATGGTTGATGCAAGAAAAACTTAGCGAAATTAACTCTAAACTTATATCCTACATTCCCCGAAAACCTACCTAAGAACAGGGCAGATGAAGCCGAAAAAATTGCTCTTATGCCCATTATTGCAGTAAGAACAAGCAAAAATCTTAAAATTGCACTAGTATCAAATTGATAGGCGGCTTGCCCCATCTCTCCAACAAATATTTGTGACACAACAAAGCTAGCAGATACAATAAGTGATGCTACGATAAAAAATAGAAAAAATCCTACATGTGGAATATTATTTTTTTTAAGCGTTGTTAAAAATGTTTTAATGATAGTTCCTCCTCATTTTTAAATTTTAAATTAACTATACTTTTGCTCCTGCCTAGATCATATGCAATTCTCTCAATAATTCGTATTTTATAGAATCGTAATAAATCAATTTATTAATAGTTGATCTAACTTGCTTAATTCAAAGTAGTCTTTCTTTTTCATTCTATAGAGCCTATCATATTAAAGTGATAAGTTAAATAAAATTATACTTGTAGCTACTCCAACATTTAAAGACTCACACTTTTCATTCATCTTAATATTTACCTTAATATCGCATATATCTAATAATTCATCTCCTACCCCATCACCTTCATTGCCAACTAAAACAGCTCGTTTTTTATTTGCCTTGACAGAATTCAAACTTAAACCATCTTTTACATCTGTGCCAATAATTTGATAATTTTGCTTTCTAAGTGTTAAAATAAAGTCTTTTATAGGAGATTTAATAATATTTATGTGAAAAATCATGCCTTTCGTTGCCTGAACTACTTTTTGGTTATACACATCAACACTATTATTTAGCACAATTGTATCAATATTAAAAGCAACTGCACTTCTAATAATAGTACCAAGGTTGCCGGGATGATGAATTTGATCTACAAGCAATATATTGTTTCCGTAATGACTTTCTTCTTTTTGATAGCAAATTCCTAAAACTTTAGTGGGTGTTGCTAGAGATGATAGTTTTTCCATAACATCATATGTTACTTGATATGACGGTACGCTAAAAGTATTATTTTTCTCGGTTGAGATTACTTCTTTTAAGCAATTTGCCTTATAAGCTTCCGAAACAAGGTGATAACCTTCTACAATAAAGAGTTTTTGCTTATCTCTATGTATTTTGTTCTTTAATTTGCCCCACTGTAGCACTCTAAAATTAGTAGTAGAATTTATTATAGACATAGTATTAACCTGCTTTCATTTAGATAAATTATATCAAAAGAAAAGTATATAAAAAAGATACCAAGAGTTGACTTTCGCAACTCTTGGTTGAATTATTAATTTCTTAAAGTTACAGAAGATTGCTCAACTTTAATATCATTATCTTTTGTTATGCTTAATTTTACTTTATTACCATTTCCATCATCTGCGGTTAGTTTTTCAAGGTCATACTTTTTAAAAAACTCAACAAGCTCGTTATCTACAAAATCATGCCATCTTGGATTAGTATTTTCATTCATAACTAAAATTCTCCTTTGTTTTTGAATAATATTGTTTTTAATTTAAATAAAAAAAGCACGAAACGAGATTCGAACTCGCGACCCTCGCCTTGGCAAGGCGATGCTCTACCACTGAGCCATTCGTGCATTTAAAAGCGGGTGAAGGGAATCGAACCCTCGTGTTCAGCTTGGAAGGCTGACGTTCTACCATTGAACTACACCCGCATATTATTAAGTTTTAAACCACTTATATATGATACACTAATTTTTTGCAATTGTCAACCCCTAAAATTGATTTTTTATTTTAACTTAAAAGGGTTATAAAAGCTCTCAATCGGATTCGAACCGACGACTTACGCCTTACCATGGCGTTACTCTACCTGCTGAGTTATGAGAGCCTATAAAGTAATAATACTAACTATAAACTACAAAAACGTAAAATACTTATTACCTACTATAAAAGGTATAGCCAATTCCATCCCATTCAGAATTAAGTTCTGAATGTAAAGTGAAGCTATCGTTTGTATATTCCTCTATAACTTTATGCCAAAAAGGGAGTGCAGGCTTGTTTGTATGAAGAACTCTAACTTCCCATTCTTCTTTAAATAAGTCGAATATATACTTTGCCGCAAAATTTCCAACATTATTTCCTCGGTACTTTCTCATAACAAAAAACTGTGCAATACTATGGGCCTTTTCATTGGTAGTATATTTGCAAGACTTGCTAACCAGTATGAAACCTGCAAAATTACCATCAACTTTAATGAAAAATGGATGCTTTGTTTTTTCACTCCAGTAGACGTCTAAGTGTGAATATCCATAAAACCCATGCTTATCAACATCTGCATTTGTGTACTCTGAAAAGTCGTAGCAGTATAATTCCATCAATTGCCTTAATACAGATTTTTGTAATTTCTCTGCTGGAATTACTTCAATATTCATGCCTTTGCTCCTTTGTTAAAAATGAATTTAACACACATAAACCAGCCTAAATTTTAACATAAATATACTATGTAGTCAAGCCTTTTCTTTAATAATTTTCTCAACTTTTTTTCTTGCACGTTGAATTGCATTGTCGATAGCTTTTTCATCCTTGCCAGTTTTTTCTGCGATCTCAAAGTAACTATTACCGTCAAGATAAAGCGTTAACACCTCATTTTCAAGCCCTGAGAGATACTTTAAGAGGCTTTCTTCTATGTAAATTTTATCTTCTTCGCTTATCAACAAATCTTCAGGATTAGAAACACTTTTTGGTATTAGCTCTTCTATAAATTGCCTTTCCTCTTCATCATAGACAGATTTATTTAAAGAAATATAAGAGTTAAGCGGCATATGTTTTTGTCTTGTTGCGGTTTTTATTGCCGTAATTATTTGCCTTGTGATACACATACCTGCAAATGTATTAAAATTAACTTCTTTTTCATGTTTAAAATCTCTGATAGCTTTATATAAACCAATCATGCCCTCTTGGATAATATCTTCCTTATCTGCACCTATAAGAAAATAAGCCCTAGCCTTTATTTTAACTAAGTTTTTGTACTTTGTTATAATATATTCCATTGCATGCTCGTCATTATTATTAACCATTACAATAATTTCTTCATCAGAAATTTTTTCATACTTATTTTTTAAAGTCAAGGCTTAATCCCCCTTTTCCAGACGCATTTTAAGAAGCCATCTTCTAGTTTTTTCATCAACATTATCTAGAAGTGTATTATTTTTAATTGGGCGTTTTTTTGTATAATTTTCTTGTATTTTTTTATTAGCTTCGGTAATTTCTAAGTATAATTCTTTTACAGAAATTCTATAAGCACCTCTACCCATAATCATTGTTTGTTCAAGGCTATCGTTAGTTGCAACTCGGACTTTATGTTTTTTTGAAAAGCCAAGCACCATTTTTTCAATATACATATCGGCCGACTCGTTTTCTTTTGTATAAACAACACTAATATTATTATCTTGATATTCAAGCCCAGTGTTATCTTTAACTTTATGTGCATCAAACACAACTATGATTTTTATGTCTGTAAATCCTTGATAATTACTTAAAAGCTCTAAAAGTTTTAGTCTAGCATTTTCTAGACTATCATTTGCCAAATCAATAAGAACAGTCCAAGCAAATATTATGTTATAGCCATCTACAAGCAAATACTCAATCACCCTAGAAAATTCCTTTGTCTAACAACCTCATACATCAAAAGCCCAGCCGCAACCGATGCGTTTAATGACGTGATTTTCCCATACATAGGAATTTTTATTCTATAATCGCATTTTTTTTCAATAAGGTTAGAAACGCCTTCACCTTCGCCACCTATAACAAGAGCAATAGCACCTGTTAAATTTTCTTTATAATAAGGCTTGCCATGCATTTGGCCAGCCGCAACCCAAACGCCAGCCTTTTTCAAACCTTCAATAACCATAGGAAGATTAGTAACCCTAGCCACTGACAAATGCTCAATAGCACCAGCCGAAGTTTTAGAAACAACGCCAGAAACTGAAACAGAACGACGCTTAGGAATAATAATTCCATGAACACCAGAGGCTTCTGCCGTACGAATTATTGCACCAAAATTATGTGGGTCTGTAATTCCATCTAAAATCAAAATAAAAGGGTCTTCTCCCCTAGCCTTTGCTATATTTAAAATATCTTCAACTTGCACATATTCCTTAGCTGGCCTTGTTGCAATAACGCCTTGGTGCGGAATACCGCCTGCCATTTCGTCTAGTTTTTCTTTTGCAACACCAGAAACAACAATGCCTCTCTCTTTAGCTTTAGCAACGATAGCTTTAACCGAGCCTTCTGCCTCGCCAGTTTTGATAAATATTTTGTCAATAGTTTTATCGTGATTAATTGCCTCTAAAACGGCATTTCTGCCAATTAATAACAATTCATCCTCTTCGCGGAACTCTCTTCTTTTATCTCTTGTATCTCTTGAAAAATTCTTTTTCACGTGCTTTGCTCCTTTATGTTTATACAAATTTCAAACAGCTCTAAAATCCTGTTAATATCACCTTTAAGGTATAAATATCCAAAAAGTGCCTCTAGCCCTGTAGCTTGCCTATAGTCAAGAATAGAGGCATTTTTAGCTTTAGAATGTGATTTTGCGTTTCTGCCGCGTTTTATTATTTTAGCCTCTTCTTCTGAAAGGTGCTCAGTTAAAATATTGTACATATTAGATTGAGATTCGGCCTTAACAATATCTTTAGATAGCAAATGCAAGTTATTTACACTTGTTTTGGCTTTCATCAAAACAAAGGTTCTCACCAAAATTTCAAAAACGGCATCTCCGATGTAAGCTAAATTTAAAGCCGAGTACTGAGTTAAATCTTTTTTCTTGTCAGTGTTTATAGTTTTTATAAACAAATCGTGTAAATGTTTATCCATATTATAGACGATGCCACCTAACCCCAGCCCTTGTATCCTCAATAGTGATACCCATTTCTAAAAGCTGGTTTCTAATAGAGTCGGCTTTAGCAAAGTCTTTGCTTTTCTTAGCTTCTTGTCTTTTTGCGATAAGCCCTTCAATTTCTTTGTCTGTTTCGTTATCTTCTTTAAGCTCTTCCATGCCAAGTATATCACACAGTTTAAACATATTATCATAAATATTTTTTGCAAACTCTTTAGAAGAATTTTCGTTTACATTTGAATTTGCAAACCTAACAAACTCAAAAATTGCAGAAATAGCATCAGCAGTGTTTAAATCATCTTCCATACTTTTTATAAAATCGTCTTCAAATTTTTTACTTTCTAGCAAAAATTTATTTTCTTCTTCTGTCATGTTTAATACATTAGAATTTTCGTAAATAAATTTAAGATTTGCAAGACTTGTTTTAATTCTTGTAAGGCTTGTTTCTGCTGCTTTTAAAATATCATGGGTAAAATTAATGCGGCTTCTGTAATGCCCACTTAAAAGGAAGAACCTGATAACTTCGTACGAAAATTGCTCCGAAACTTCTCTAAGTGTAAAAAAATTACCTTTTGATTTAGACATTTTTTGATTATCAATATTTAAAAAAGCATTGTGCATCCAATAGTTTGCAAAAGGTTTGCCATTTACCGCCTCACTTTGTGCAATTTCATTTTCATGATGCGGAAAAACTAAATCTTCACCACCTGCATGAATATCAATCGTTTCACCTAAATATTTTTTTGCCATAACCGAACATTCTATATGCCAGCCTGGCCTTCCATTGCCCCAAGGCGACTCCCAAGTGTATTCTTTATCATTTTTTGGCTTCCAAAGAATAAAGTCCATTGGGCTTTGTTTTTCTTCGTCTATCTCAATTCTTTGCCCACTCTCCATATCTTCTAGCTTTCTGTTGGAAAGTTTGCCATAGTCTGCAAAACCTTCAGTAGAAAAATATACACTGCCATTTTTTTCGTAAGCATAACCTTTTTCAATAAGGTCTTTAACCATCTCTATAATTTCTGGAATTTCTTCGGTAACGCGTGGGTTATGCGTTGCAGGCAAAACGTTAAGACCTTTTGCATCCTTATTAACTTCGTCGATATATCTGTTAGAAATAACATCCATCGAAACATTTTCTTCTTTGGCTTTATTTATAATTCTATCATCAACATCGGTAAAGTTTTGAACAAATGAAACATCATAGCCCTTAAACTGCATGTATCTTCTAAAAGTGTCAAAAACAACGTAAGGTCTTGCATTTCCAATGTGAATAAAATTATAAACAGTTGGACCACAAACATACATTTTAATCTTGTTTTCTTCAATAGGCACAAATTCTTCTTTTCTGTTTGTTAATGTGTTATATATTTTCATAAAATCCTCCTAAACTTTTTCTAAAAGACAAACTGCCTTGGCTGCAATTCCTTCTAAATTGCCTGTAAAGCCAAGTCCTTCTTCGGTTGTGGCCTTTATATTTATATTTTCTATATTGGTATCTAAAATTTTAGCGATATTTTTTTCCATAAGTGGTATAAAAGGCATCATTTTAGGTTTTTGTGCGATGATTATGCAATCAATATTAACAATTTTATAACAACAATTTTCCATAATTCCTTTAACCTGCTCAAGAAGAACTAGACTGCTAATTCCCTTAAAATTATCGTCATTATCAGGAAAAATTCGCCCAATATCCCCTTTTTTTAATGCTCCTAAAATACTATCCATAATAGCATGAACCAAAACATCTGCATCTGAATGACCTAAAAGCCCCATTTCAAACGGAATTAAAACTCCACCAATAATAAGGCTTCTATCTTTTTCAAATTTATGAACGTCGTATCCAATGCCTATTCTCAATTTTAGCTCCCCTTAGTATTTTAATATGCGGGCGAACAAAGTTTGCCCTTATACATATATCATACCATTTAACTAGGAATTTGTCAAGTTACCAAATTACCCAACTATTTATCGTGAATCTAGAGTTTGTTGCACGTTCTATTAAGTCATTGCCTTCAAAAACATATAGAAGCCTATTTACCGAAATAGAAACGCTTAAATTAGAATCAATACCACTTGTACTTATCAATATTTCGGACATAACCGCTAATACCTGATGCTCATCTCTAAGTGCTGAAACAATGCTTGTTTCATATCGCTCTATTAAATTATTTAGAAAAATCTCTGCAAAGTATAAGTAAACAATATTTAAAATATCATTTAATCCACCTAGTTCACCATCAGAATTTGCAATATATCTTATTTGGCTTTGTAATTCAACAGGAAGCTCTGGGTGAGAATAACGCTCATAATCCCTGTTTAAAACATAATTCAAAGCCCTTTCTTCTGCAAGAGCAAGTGCTACATCAACATCAGCTATATAATTTTCACCCAAACTATCAAGTTCGTAAAAATTTCTATTTCTTTCAGAAAATTCTAAAGCCCTATCCATATCATTAATAGAGCTGGAAATTAAAAATATTGAAATAATCGCAAATCCTACTCCTAAAAGAGCCATCAAAATTTTATCCATGTTTTTTAATCTACCCTCTGTTTGAAAAATATTTTTTTGCACTATAGTTTATAAGCTGTGTTTGTGTTCCATCGCTATTTAGCCGTGCTATACTAGTTCTTAAATTAAACATTGTTCCAATAACTTCATCTTCACTATTTCCCATTAATACAGGTGTGTATATAAAAAATTCTTGCATATAAACTATATTGTGACTTTCGCTATCCGAAAAAATTTCATTAAATTCTTTATCAAAATATCTTGTAATTATCACTGTTTGCGAAAAATCAGAATCATAGAATTCATGTGGCGAGCTAAGAGCCCTAAACTCCTCAATAGAGCTAGAAGCAACCATCGAAGCTCTGTAAATTTCATTAACTCTTTGTCTACTATTTGAGGCATACACCACCGTCATAACAACAAATACGCACAAAACCATAAAAATCGCAACAGAAATTAACTTATCAATCATCTAAGACCTCCGTAACTACTCCCATGCTATTTCGCAAAGTGATGTACTGCCTATAATTTTCAAACTCTATAACAAGCGTATTTGTATTAGAATTATACAAAAAATTAAAATCACGGAAGCTGTGATGCTCTTCACCTATAATTAAAACATTTCCTATTAGCATTATTCTGCCAGAAACATCGTTTTCTCTTATACTATCAACAATTAGTGCAAGTGTCTCAATGTGGTTTACATCATGCTCTTCCGCATGAAAATTATGATTATAAAGCGATAATATAAAAAATCCGCCAAGTGCCATTAATATCAAAATCATAGTTGCCATTAAATATTCAAGCTTGTTTCTTTTATTTTTCATAATTCACCTTTAAAAGCTAATAGTTCTAAGCAAATTTATAACAGGTAAAATAGTAGAAATTACTATAATACCTGCAATAATGGCAACAGTCGCTGTAATTATAGGCTCGTACACTTTATTAATTCGCTCTATTTCCGAGTTAACATCATTTGTAAATGTCTTGGATAAAAGCAACAAAACCTCGTCAAGCTGCCCTGTAGCATTACCAATAGCTAGTTTTTTAGTAAACTCTTCTGGCAGAATATTGCTTTCTTCAATTGCTTCTATAAAATTTTGACCATCTGCAATTTTCTCATTTATACTCATCATTTCTTGTTTTATATATTCGTTATCAACAGAATTAATTATTTGTGGAAAAGCATCAGAAACATAAACACCATTTTTTATAAGAATATGCAGGGTTTTGCATATTTTAGAAAGCGTTGTTTTTAGATATATATTTTTAAGTATAGGAACTTTTATTTTAAGCTTGCCAACAAGAATTTTACCGTTTTCGGTTTTTTTATAAAGCTTTAAAAATACATATAACAATATATCTAAAATGAGTATGATTGGTATAATTATTCTAAAGATTGTGTAAATCTGAAATCTATGAGTAACTATATCTAAATCACCAATAGCACGCTCGAAATAAGGAAAAACAAGTGTAACTGCAAATAATGATAAAAGCGAAACCATGCCCGTTAAAATTGCTGGATACTTCAAAGCATTTTTAATTTTTTGCTTTACTTCATCTTCTCTTTCAAAATATTCTGAAAGCTCGCAAAAAACATCATTAAGGCTTGATGTTGCTTCACCTAAAACAATCATACTAAGCATATATTCCGGAAAAATGTGAGTATACATACTTACTGCATCAGAAAAAGAGTATCCACCATCCATATATAGGCAAATTTCCTCAAGGGCAAGCTTAAGTTCTTCATTTTTCACAGCATTTTTTATAACATGAACTCCATCAGTAAGCGTAAGATTTGACGAATATAAAAAGCTCATTTCCTTGCAAAAAATAAACAGGTCGTACGGGGAAACAAGTGAATATAGTTCGCTTTTGTAGCTAGTTTTTGTGTCATAAATTTCATACTCAAAAACGCTTCTGTCTTCCAAATATCTTTTCATTTCGGTTATAGTTTGTAGCTTTCTTGCACCAGACACAATTTCGCCACTCTCATTAACCCCTTTATATAAGTATATAGCCACGTTTCTTTCACTCCTTACGGTTTTATTACTTTTTCGGCTTTGCTTAATTTTTCAGCAATAGAGTACATATTTGTAACTTCGCCAACTACTAACTTGTCTGTTAAATCGTAGAAATTAAGGCAAGCTCCACATGTTAAAATTTCTACGCCTTTTTCAAAAAGCAACTTTAAGTCATCTAAGCTTTGGCTTTTTTCGGTTGTGATATATGCACCACTATTGTAAAAGATTATTATTCTAGGCAAGTTTTCAAGCTCTGCAAGTGCATAGATAAAACCTTTTAAAAGAGCCTTACCAAGCTCTTTATCGCCTTCTCCCATAACATCTGAAGAAATAACAACAATACTATTTTCATGCGTTTTAGAATTTTTAAAAAGTATAGAACTTTTAATAATTCTAACTTCGTACTGGTTTTCATCTATCCTATCCACAAAATACGCATATCCAAGCTCGCCAGCTAATTTAGAAAGATTTTCAGTTGCAATTAAATTATCAACCAAAATACATAAAGTTTGATTTACTTCCATATCTTTTAAGGCGTTTTTAGCATTAATAACAGGTATTGGACAATTTTCGCCAATAGCATTAATTTTATTTAACAATTATATCATAACCTTTCGATTTAATAACTTCCGCAACGATTTTTGATTTAATATCCAATTCGTTTAAGTCTTGTAAAAGAGTATCGGCATGCCTTTCACTAACAGCAATTAATAAACCACCCGATGTTTGTGGGTCGAAAAGGATTTCTTCCATCGCAAAATCTTTGCTCTCAAACATAACTTTGCCTTTAAGAAAATTTCTATTTTTCTGCCCAAGACCTGTTATGTAAAACTCCTTAGCGTGTTCATAACTACCTTTAATAAATGGAACATTTTTAGAATCAACAACAATAGTTTGATTTTTTGAAACCATCTCATATAGATGCCCTAAAAAGCCAAACCCTGTAACATCTGTACAGGCTGAAACATCATATTTTAACATTTTTTCAGCAGCATATTTGTTTAAGGCTTGCATCAAATAAACAGCTTCGTTATATTCCTCTAAATCTACAACGTTCATTCTTTTAGCCGACATAACAATTCCAACACCTAAAGGCTTTGTAAGAATTACTTTATCGCCAACCTTACAGCCATTATTTGCAAGAATTTTATTAGGATGAACAATGCCTGTAACAGAAAGACCGTATTTTATACTTTCATCATTAACAGAATGGCCACCAGATAAAACACCACCTGCTTCTTGAACTTTCTCCGCTCCTCCTCTTAGAATTTCTTTAAGAATTTCGGGATTTAATTTTTCAGGAAAAGAAACAATATTAAGTGCCGTTTTAACTTCACCGCCCATAGCATAGACATCACTTAAAGCATTTGCTGCTGCAATTTTTCCAAATAAATACGGCTCTTCTACTATAGGCGAAAAAAAATCAAGCGTGTTAACAATTGCAATATCATCAGTTAGTTTGTAAACAGAAGCATCGTCAGAACTTTCATAGCCTATCAGCAAATTTTCGTCATATTTTTTTGGAATATTTTCTAAAACTTTATGTAGAACCTCCGGTCCTAATTTAGATGTTCATCCTCCACCTGTGCAAAATTCTTTTAAATTATCTATGCCCATTTTTTCACCGCCTAATTATTTTGTTTTGTTACGAATAAGTTTATAAATATTAAGCCCACTAGTACCAAATTCATATACAATCCTCTATATTATCCAAAAATCTCTGCTGCCATAACAATTCTAAGCTTTTCTTCGTCTATTTTATCTCGCCCATAAGCATCTATAAAACGTTCTCTGTATTTGTCAGTTTTTAAGTTAAACTTAAATGTCCATATAGCCCAGAATATATCAACATGCCTATCCCCTATTCCACCACCGCCTAAATCAATAAAACCACTAAACTTCCAGTCGTTTAAAATTATATTTGGTAAGCACGGGTCGCCATGAAGCAGTGCATTTGGCTCAAGTTTATATGCATTTTCTACAAAAAAATTATAAGCATCATCTCTTGAACTAAACCCACTTGCTATTAACTTATCACACATACCAGCTAGATAATTTTTTTCAACTGAATTTAAATAACGGCTTATATGGTCTACAGGGCAACCAGTAAAATCTGTGTTATGTAACATTAAAAGGGTTTCTGCTAATTTGTCGCATAATTTTTCTGGCTGTTCTAAATATTTTTGTGCGATACAATCGTCGCCTTGTATTTTTCTTGTAAGAAAATAATCTTCTTCCGTTGAAACATACACCAAAACTTGTGCCGACAAGCCTTTTTCATAAAAAAAATTAGTTAAAGCGGCTTCACGTTTTAATGTATTTTTCTCAGAAACCTTTAAAAAATATCCGTTATCTTTATCTATAAAAATTACCTTTGCTTGCTCTGAACAGCTACTGTCATATACCTTTGCGTTTATTAAAAACGGTCTAATCTCACTCGGATAGTCTGAAATTTCAATATTTACTGGCTTTAAAACCATAAAAACCGCTCCTTTTTATCTATTTTATGATTATATCACATCTTAGGAAAAGTATCAATCTTTACATTATGAATTGCCTTAAAAATATGATTTTCAATATCAGGATTATCTCTTTTAAGCCGCTTAATTAAATTTTTAATTTCTAGGCGTTTAGAGCCGCCTTGACCATTATCAGAAATCGTGCAGTTTTCGGTAAATCTACAAGCACATTGAATAAATTCAAGTTCGTTATGGTGTTTCCAGCTTAAAATTGCATCTTCGTTAATGCAGTACATGGGCCTAATGAGCTGCATACCTGAAAAGTTTTGGCTATTTAATTTAGGCAACATTGCTTGAATTTGTGCACCGTAAAACATGCCCATAACTGTTGTTTCTATAACATCGCTTAAATGATGCCCTAATGCAATTTTATTGCAGCCTAAATCTTGTGCATTTTTGTATAAGTAACCTCGCCTCATTCTCGCACATAAATAACACGGTGATTTATCTTGTGTTGCAACAATATCAAAAATATCTGTTTCAAAAATTGTTAGCGGTATTTCTAAAAGCTCGGCATTTTCAACAATTTTTTGTCTGTTTATTGGATTGTAGCCTGGATCCATTACCAAAAATATCATTTCAAAAGGAACGATGCTATGACGCTTTAACTGCTGCATAAGCTTTGCCATTATCATAGAATCTTTTCCACCTGATATACAAACGGCAATCTTGTCGCCCTCTTCTATAAGGTTGTAGTCTTTAATTGCTTTTATAAATGGATTCCAAAGTTCTTTTCTATATTTTTTTACAATACTTCTTTCTATAAGCTGGGTTTTAGTTAATTCTCTTTTCATTCTGTAAGCTCCTTATAGCATATATCAAAAATCTTAATAAATTCTTCAATTTCTTCATTTGTTGTAAGATGACTAAGGCTTATTCTGAACGAATTTAGGGCATTTTTTTTATCTTTAGAAACTGCCAAAACTGCCCTTGATGGATTATTTGCAACAGAACATGCCGATTTAACGGAAACACAAACCCCGTATTTATCTAAAGCTTTTTGAAAATCTTCTCCTAAAACACCTTTAACACTAATATTTAAAATGTGTGGAACTGCTCTTGCAGAGCTATTAACTCTAACTAATGGATAATTTTCAAATGCTTCTAATAGCCTGTTTTTTAGGCTTTCCACATAAATATACCTATCTTCTAAATTCTCTAAAGAAATCCCTAGTGCCTCATATAAAGATACAGCTAAAGCTAATGTCGGTGTTCCGCCCCTATAAATTGTTGTACTTTTTCCACCGTGGATTAGTTGCGGAATTTCTAACCCTTCTTTTTTTATAAGCATGCCAACACCATTTAAGCCATAAAATTTATGCGGTGCAAATGAAAAACAATCTACACTTTCAAGATTTACTTGTATTTTGCCAACTGCCTGAGTACCATCTACATGAAAGCGACAATTTGGATATTGTTTTAAAATTTCACCTATTTTAGAAATTGGCTGCACTGTTCCAAGTTCGCTATCAACATAACATACCGAAACAATAATGGTGTCATTACGCATAATGTCTTTTAGATGTTCGATGTCTATTGTTCCATCTGGTAAAATATCAACAAACTCTATTTCATAGCCTTGCTCTTGTAAGTAAGTAAGTGTTGCACTAACTGAAGAATGCTCTAAACAAGTAGTAATAACATGCTTTCCTTTATGTCTGGATAAATATGATAACCCTTTAAGAGCCAAATTATTGCTTTCGCTTGAGCCAGATGTATAAATTATCTCATTCGGTGAAACATTAAGTAAGCTTGCATTTTTTTCGATGGTTTCTTGCATTTTTGAAAACGCCAACTGACCTAGCTGGTGGCTTGAATTAGGGTTTCCTAAAAACTCAAGTTCTGTTTTATAAAAAGCCTCTAAAACCCTAATATCTACAGGAGTATTAGAAGCATAGTCTAAGTAAATCAAAAAATAACCTCCTAAAATGTACATATATTTATTTTATTGTAATTTGACCAACTTGTCAAATTTGACATAAATATTTATTTCGTTTATACTTTATAGAGTAGAGAGGAGTTTTTACATGATACCAAATAAAGATAAAAATAATAATGATAAACCAGATAACAACAAAAAAAGATTCAGGATAATTAATTGGCTTATATTACTGCTCGTTTTTAGTATGATTACAGGCGTTATTAGAACGTACTTATCGGTTTCAGATAGCCAGCAAATTTCATATAACCGCTTTATTAGTATGGTTGAAGCTGATATTGTTGAAAGAGTTGAACAACAGGAAGACCGTTTTGTTATACGAATTAAAGAAGATATTGATTATGAAATTGTAAATAGTATACTAAATCCAGAAGCCCAAGAAGTTATAGAAGAAGAAGTTGAAACTCTACCAATAATAAACCCTATTTTTGATAGGCTTTTTGCCCCTGCAAGAGAAGCACAATCACAAAGAGAAGTAAGAGTATTTTATACAGGAATTGTTTACCACCCAGAATTAACAACATTTTTACTTGAAAGAGATATTGACTTTTACTTTAACCCAAATACTAGCAATGCTTTTATGACATTCTTTTTTAGCTGGGTTCTGCCTCTTGGATTTTTCTACTTGTTGATTGCACTTGTTATGAGGCCTCTAATAAAACGTATGGGTGGCATGGGCGGTATGGGCAAATCTAGTGCAAAGCTTTATAATATGGAGAAAAATACAGGTAAAACCTTCGATGATGTTGCAGGGCAAGAAGAATCTAAAGAATCGCTTAAAGAAATTATAGATTTTCTTCATAACCCTGAAAAATACACTAAAATTGGTGCAAAACAACCTAAAGGTGCACTCTTAGTTGGTCCTCCAGGAACAGGTAAAACCTTGCTCGCTAAAGCTGTGGCTGGCGAAGCTAATGTTTCGTTTTTATCAATCTCTGGCTCTGAATTTGAGGAAATGTATGTTGGTGTTGGTGCTTCTCGTGTTCGCGATTTGTTTAAACAAGCAAAGCAAATTGCACCTTGTATAATCTTTATAGACGAGATTGATGCCGTTGGAAAAAGCCGTGATGCTCAGCTTACAGGTCGTAGTGAAACTGAGCAAACTTTAAACCAGCTATTAGCTGAGATGGATGGGTTCGACACATCTAAAGGCATAATAATTTTAGCTGCAACAAACAGGCCAGAGGTTTTAGATAAGGCACTTTTAAGGCCGGGACGTTTTGATAGGCGTGTTATTGTTGAAAAGCCTGATTTACCGGGAAGAATTGCGATTTTGGAAGTTTATGCAAAAAAAATTAAGCTAGATGGAGAAGTTAATATTAGGCAAATTGCACTTGCAACGAGTGGTGCAGTTGGTGCTGATTTAGAAAATATGGTTAATGAAGCAGCACTTAGAGCTGTTAGAATGGGGCGAGATTCGGTAAAACAGGAAGACCTTATGGAAGCGGTTGAAGTTGTTGTTGCTGGTAAAGAGAAGAAAGATAGAATTCTTTCGGAAAAAGAGAAAAAGTTAGTTGCATATCACGAAGTTGGGCATGCTTTAGCGGCTGCTTTACAAAAAAATTCGCAGCCTGTTCAGAAAATTACTATTGTTCCTAGAACGATGGGATCTTTAGGCTATGTTATGACAATGCCAGAAGATGAAAAGTTTCTACTCACAAAAGCTGAGCTTTTAGACACAATAACTGTTAAAATGGCAGGGCGTGTTGCAGAAAAATTAGTTTTTGATACAGAAAGCACAGGAGCCTCTAACGATATAGAAGCGGCAACAAAAATGGCAAGAAGCATGGTTACAGTTTACGGCATGAGTGAAGAGTTTGGAATGATGGGACTTGAAAGTGTTGAAGGCAGATATTTAGATGGCAGAGCAGTTTCTATGGTTTCTTCTGTAACCGAAGCTAAAAGAGATGAAGAAGTTAAAAAAATACTTGACATATGCTATCAAAAAGCTGTTATACTTCTTGAAAGCAACATGGAAGCTCTTCATAATATTTCAGATTTTCTTTTTGAAAAGGAAAATATTACGGGTGAAGAGTTTATGGAAATTTTGAAAAACTATAGAACTGAAAATTAAAAAGATGGGCGAGCAAGATTCGCCCATTTTTTATTTGTCAAATATAAAAATTTCTTCAATTGATGCGTTAACTGCCCTTGAAATATCAATTGCAAGCTTTAGCGAAGGATTATACCTGCCTGCTTCTAAGCGAATTATTGTTTCTCTTCTAACATTCACCATATCTGCAAGTGCTTCTTGAGTTAAATTTGCCAAAATACGATATTCTTTAAGTTTGCATATGAATTCTGCCATTTTTTAACCTCGCTTATCAAAAAAGTATGCCAGTGCCATACCAAAGGTAAAGGTAAAGCCATACGCAACAGAACCCCATAACAATACAAATTCTGAAGCAACCCCTGCCCTAAGCATAACCAGAATAGCAAGAGCCAAAAGCATTCCTAGCCTTGCCGTTATATCCATACCTTTTTTATAATTTTCTATAAGACGTTCGTCAGGTTTTTGCCTGCCGAATAGTCCACTAAAAAATAGCCCAAAAAATGCAAAACATATCCCATTTGTTGGGCTGCCATGAAACGCCGTAAATCCAATGAGTCCGAACAACCCAAAAGCAGGGTGAATATTTCTAAAAGGTTTTTTCATAAAAATTTCTCCTTTATATGTGATATATTTATCTCGTGATAAATATATCACATATAAAATATTGTGTCAAGAGGGAATTTGACTATTTTCTTAAAAAATGCTATAATGTTATACATAGGGGATGATTAAATTGCAAATAGTAACTAATTACATAAACAACACAAAAGATTTTTTTAATAGTTTTCGTAATGAAAAAGGTCGCCAGACCTATAGGCGCATAGGCTCTATAACATTTCCAGCCTTTGTAGAGTTATTCCTAAACTCTATTTTTGGCGTAATTAACCTTGTAATGGTTGGGCGTTTAAGCACAGAGGCTATTGCAGGCGTTGGTTTAACAAATCAGCCTTTATTTTTGTTAATGGCTATATTTGCGGCGGTAAATGTTGGAACAACAACTTTAGTGTCGTGGAATATAGGCAAAAATAACTTTAAACAGGCCTCGTTTATAACTAAACAAGCAATAATGTTTAACGTCATACTTGGCGTTGTTGTGATGCTTATTGGTTATTTTGGTGCTAGGTTTTTTATTCCGCTTTTGATAGATGATGATATCGTTATAAACTATGCCGTTGGTTACTTTCAAATAATATCTTTAGGTATTGCATTTATGACAGTAAGTATGGGTATAAGTGCTGCCTTACGTGGTGCAGGTATAACAAAAATCCCTATGATATACAATATTTGTGCAAGTTTGTTAAATGTTACTTTAAATTATTTATTAATTTATGGCAACTTTGGTTTTCCAGAGCTTGGAATAAATGGTGCAGCTCTTGCGACTACTATTTCAAGGGGTATTTCATGTACTATAGCTATTTTGGTGCTTGTTTTTTGGAAGTCTTCACCAATACGTCTTAAAATAAGAACTAGCTGGCTTCCGCATTTAAAAACACTTAAAGATATATTTAGGATAGGCATGCCAACCGCTGGAGAGCAATTTGTTATTCAAACAGGTCTTTTAGTTTATCTTCGTATAGTTTCAAGCCTTGGTGCTTCAGCATTTGCTGCACATCAAATAGCTATAAGCGTAAATTCTATGGCATTTTCAATTTCACAAGCATTTCAAATATCTAACAATTCACTTGTTGGACGCTCTGTTGGTGGCGACGACTATGATTTGGCAGAAAGATACACTATATTTTCGAGGCGCCTAGCAAGGCTAATTACAGGCATTGTTGCTGCTTTCTTTATAATATTTGCTGCAAGAATAGCAAGTATATATACCGACGATTTACAGGTAATAAGTTTAGCAATACCAGTATTCTATTTAATGTCTTTGATACAATATGTCCAGTCCTCACAAATGACAACTGCAGGTGCACTTAAAGGAGCTGGAGATATTATGTACCCATTATATGCATCTATATTAGGCATATGGGGTTTTAGAATAGCACTTGCTGCTGTGTTTGTGTTTGTGTTTGATTGGGGTGTTACAGGAGCATGGCTTTCGTTTTTTATAGACCAATGCGGCCGAAGCTTTGTTATAAAACGTAGATTTAGCTCGGGTAAGTGGCGAGAAATGAAGAGTGTTCGTGAAGAGCGTATGAGACTCAGAAATGAAAAACTCCAAAAAAGCACTAGTGTTTAGTATAATTTCAAAAATAGTAGGATGAACAACACTCATCCTACTATTTTTTTGTAACACAAGCTTCTAGCTTGTCATAGTATAAAGCATATAGCAAATTAGTTTTTCTAATTACTATAAAATTTTATGGGAAATTATAGGGAGGAAATATCATGGGAAATTTAGGTAATAATTGTTTGGTTGAATCTATGTGTCGTCATATAGGTCAAACTGTTACTTTATTTACAACTAGTGGAGGCTTATCAGGCGATGGCTTTACTGGTGTTTTAATAAGTGTTGATTGCGACTGTGTAAGATTACTATGCGACATCGGTGAAGCACCTGCTTGTCCAGTAGGATCAAGCTGTACAGGAATGGGAACTCCATTTGGAATGTGGAATAATAACTTCGGTGGTTCTTGCGGTAGAGATTTTATCGGTAACCCTCTTGGTGCAATCTGTGTTATCCCAACTTGTGCTATCGTTTGCTTTACTCACAACGCAATCTAGTAACCAATTAGTATCAAAAAGACCTCCAATTGCGGAGGTTTTTTCCTTTTCATAAATTCTTGCATTCTAAAACTTTAGAGAGAGAAAAATGTAAAGATGTTAAAACATATTGACACATAAGGGCAAAAAGCTTACCATATTACTTTGTTATCGAACTATTAATAGCTATTATTCGACTTAATATAAATTCTTGGTTAATATGTAGATAGGTACACACCGAAACATATCCAATATAGATTTAAGCAAAGCAGAAGACTCTTCTTTTCGAAATTCTAAATCTCTCGTTAGAATAACAATATTCTTTTTGTTACCATCTTCCATTGCCTTATAAACTGCCACAAAAAGCAACGGCATAGCCGTTGCTTAAATTGAGTTTTCGTAGAGATAGGCTTATCCAACAAGCCCTTCTATAACATATAATAATTATTATTGTCCATTTATTAAAGGAATGTATGTTCAATACAATTGATTTTGAACACTCGAAATAAGAAAATTGCTACCTTTGGGGAGCTTCATATATGATGTGGTCTTTTGGTGAATATTTACTATTCATAAATTTCTTTACCTAGCTTGTTTAAAGCTTTTTTCTCAATCCGAGAAACATATGAACGAGAAATTTGCAATAACTCGGCAATCTCTCTTTGAGTAAGCTCTGTTTCACCTAAAAGACCATATCTAAGCTCTATAACAGTTTTTTCGCGTCCTTTTAGCACTTTACTAATCTTCTCATATAAAATATTAACTTTCATCTTAAGCTCTACCTCATCCTCTATACAGTAATCTTCATCTGTAATTTTATCCTCAATTTTAACTTCATTTCCATCCGAATCTACCCCAATTGTATCTTGCAAATAAAGATCGTTTGAATACTTTTTTGAACTTCTTATATACATTAGTATTTCATTCTCAATACACTTAGCCACATAAGTAGCAAGTTTTGTTTTTTTATCAAGCTTGTAAGTATTTACACCTTTTATAAGTCCTATCGTTCCTATAGAAATTAAATCACTTGCCGATTCTTTGTTTGCAGAACTATATTTTTTCACAATATGAGCAACAAGCCTCAAATTGTGTTCAATTAACTTATTCTTTGCTTTCATATCACCTTCACTAAAGGCTTTTATAAGTTCTTCTTCTTCTTCTGGGGATAAAATATTTGGAAACGAATTAGCCCCTGAAATATATGCTGAAAAAACAAAAAAAGAAAACAAATATAAAAACACAAAAACACCCCCAGATGCTGTTTATAAATATTTATTCTGAAATGGGCAATTTTGTGCCTGTATAACTTAATATTACTAATTTAATATGTCTATACGAGCTGAGCAAGCTTAGTTACTGCAACATAAATATCGCTTATACGATACCATGTGGCTGAGTTTACGATACCTGTTTGTGGTATATTAAAAATCTTTTGAAAAGTTTCGACTGAATCTCTGGTACTAGGTCCAAAAATTCCATCAACTCTATTTTTAGGTATAGCAGGATAATTGTTTGATATAGCATTTAACTGTGTTTGTATTGTTCTTACTGCTTCAGAGCGTGAACCTTCTGAAAGATCTCCTGTGAATGATGTTGGAACGCCTGAAACTTGTTTTGCTTGGTCTAAATAAACATTACCTCCGTAATACCTTCTTAGAATCGACACGGCGTCGTGCCCTTGGTCACCAAGGGTTTTCGACCCCCACTGACTTAACCAGTTCGGACAAGAGGCTCTTTGCCCATCACAATACTGTGCAAAAAGAGGTTGCCTGATTCCTGGTCGTGTTATATAATTTTGGAATATTTCGTCTACAATTACTGAAATTTCGTTGTAGATATTTCTTCCGTAAGTAAATGCTTGGTCAAACTGCGTGCTTGAGGTTATTGTAAAGTTTTTGCCTTTACCCCTGTACCATTCAGTAAAAACTCGGTTTAATGTAAACGACATTATAGCTAAAACATTTGCTCTAATTGTATTAGCTGGCCAAGTTGCATATATTTCAGATGAAGCAACATTTTTTATATAATCCCTGTATTTAACGTAATAGTTTTTAGCACTGGCATCATCGGGATGCCCAGCATGAACAACAATAAATTCTGGAATTACTGGGTTATCTAAAACAACAAACCCTGTTGGTGGCGGAAGTTCTTTAATTTCATCCTCTGGGATTTTTTCAGGAAACACGCCCCAAAGTGTGTGTTCTGGTATTTGTATTGTTCTTTCTGGTGCAAATATTTCCTGCGATTTATTTAGGTTTACCCTTTGTATAGCAGTTGTATCTGCAAGTATCTCTACACCTTCTATGTGGACTGGCTCAAATCCGTTAATCGACACTTCAACATCATATTCTGCGTAAGGTTTAATTGTAGAATCCGAAATTAAAGAAAATTCCTTATCTGGACATTTTAAATCTACAGAAAGTGTAGTTCCTGAACTGTCGGTCACAAGTTCTTCTATTTGCTTATCCTTTGTAAATACTTTTATTCTAGCTTCGTCTACTGGTAAAGCCTCGTTTTCTGTAAAAATGTTAAATCTAAGACGACCTATTCCGTCGTTGTTAGACTTAATTGTTTCGCTTGTTTTTATTAGCATAATAATCCTCCTGAATTCTCGTTATATCTACAATATATTAAATGGTCATAAAATCTTTACAAAATGCTGTCAGATTTTACATGAAAATTATTAGTATATTTTAACCCTGCTGGGAAAACATGTATATATAGAGTTGTTGCTTGGAGGAATATCATGATTAACAATAAAGTTGAAATTTGTGGGGTTAATACTTCTAAACTTCCTGTTTTAAAAGGTGAAGAAAAGAAAATATTGTTTGAGAAAATATTAGCAGGAGATGAAGAAGCCCGCGAACAATATATATATAGCAATTTAAGGCTAGTTTTAAGCATTATCCAGCGATTTAATAATAGGGGTGAGTATATAGACGATATTTTTCAAGTTGGCTGTATTGGGCTTATAAAGGCTATAGATAACTTTGATGTAACGCAGGGCGTTCAATTCTCAACATATGCGGTTCCTATGATTATTGGTGAAATTCGCAGATATTTGCGTGATAATAATTCGATACGAGTTAGCAGGTCTTTAAGAGATACGGCATATAAGGCATTGCAAGTAAAAGAGGCTTTAATTAACAAAAATTCAAAAGAACCGACTATTGATGAAATAGCAAAAGAATTAGATTTGCCTAAAGAAGATGTTCTCTTTGCACTTGATGCAATACAAGACCCAGTTTCGTTATTTGAGCCAGTATATAACGATGGGGCTGATGCAATATTTGTGATGGATCAGGTTAAAGATAATAAAAACACAGATATAAGTTGGCTTGAAAATTTGTCGTTATCAGAGGGATTAAAGCGACTAAATGAACGAGAAAAACATATTTTAGATTTAAGATTTTTTCAGGGAAAAACTCAAATGGAAGTAGCGGATGAGATAGGTATAAGTCAAGCTCAAGTTTCTAGGCTTGAAAAATCGGCACTTAAAAACATGAAAAAGTATATAGGGTAATATAAAAATAGACACAAAAAGGAGCTTAGAGCGACCGCACAGATGTGTCTATTTTTTTGTCGAAAAACACTTGACAAATGATAATAATTATTATATAATAAATACATAATAATAGCAAAGGAGAATTTATCATGAAAAATGACAAATATAGATCAATAGTAAATGTAGATTTTCAATATGCACATAGATTTATGAATTACCCAGGAGAAGCACAGTTTTTACATGGACATTCTGGAATTCTCTCAATTGAATTAGAAGATACAGTAGACCCAGTTACAGGGTTTGCACATTCTTGCAAAGATGGCTTAAAAAAGGCATGGGAAATTTTAGACCATTTCCATCATGCAACAATTTTTCAAGAAGGCGATCCTTTACTTGAAAAAGTTCTTTTAGGCTACGAAGAAGCAGGTATTCGCAATGGTGCAGAAAACTGCATCCCACTAAAAGAAATTAAGCACGAACTTGCGTGGTCGTACCCCGAGTGCCGTGTTGTTGTAACTAAAAAAGTTTCGTCTTGTGAAAATCTTTGCGAACTTTTCTACGAACTTCTTAAAGATAAGATGCCTATTAAAAAAATCACTATGCGTTCTTCTCTTATGAATGCAGCAAGCAAAGAATTTTAATTTAAAACCAATATATAGTTAAAATACGAAGGGCGAATTATTTTCGTCCTTTATTTTTTCGTTCCCAAAATTGGCAATTGTTCATACATTGTAATATAAATCAGAGCTAGAGAGGATATATTAACATGGATATGTACACAGTTGTATCAGGAGACAGTATGTGGAAAATAGCTGTAAAACATCAGGTTGGATTAAGCGAATTGTTAGCAGTAAATCCACAAATCACAAATCCAGCTTTAATTTTTCCGGGGCAAAGAATTAACATCCCTAAAACTGCTGAATTTAGAGAGTTCGAGCAAGAAGTAGTTCGCTTGGTTAATGCAGAAAGAGCAAGAGCGGGCTTAAGACCACTTGCTGAAAATTGGGAAGTAAGCCGTGTTGCTAGGTTTAAATCGCAAGATTTCATAAACAGAAATTACTTTGCACATGATTCGCCGATTTATGGCACACCTTTTCAAATGTTACGCTCATTTGGAATACAGTTTTCTTCTGCTGGTGAAAATATAGCACAAGGTCAGCGTACACCAGCCGCAGTTATGAGTGCTTGGATGAACTCGCCAGGGCATAGGGCTAATATATTAAACCCATCATTTAATCAAATTGGTGTAGGAGTTGCGAGGGATAGTAGAGGTAATTTGTTCTGGACTCAAATGTTTATAACAAGTTAAAAAATAAGGGACGAACAAAAGCAATCGCTTTTATTCTGTCCCTACTTCAATTGTTTATAAAATTTTCTAATGCAAGCCTTACCTCTTCAACAAGCATCAAATTATCTTTTATGACTGATTTTTTATACTCTTTTCCTGCTAAAAATAAAATATCTGGCTTTTTATCTTTTGCTACATGAAATTTAAATGATTTTACAAATATATCTTTTTCAGTATTCGAAACAACTATAAACTTCTTTTTTATTTGCATAAATTTTTCAAATAAGTGCGGTTGGTTTTGAAAAAAACTTTGGCTGCGTTCTTTAAAAATAAAAAAGTTGGCGTTAGGTGCATCACAATAATTCGGAACTATGTAATAGGCTAGCTTAGAGGAGCAAATTAAGCTATATAAATCAAAAATATCATCTGAAATATATGGGCATCGCTTACATTCATAATTGCATTTTCCGCATGGAGAAATTTCTAACTGATACATTTCTTTAAACACAACTTCATTGCCGTTATCTTGCGATATTTCTTGAATTACTTTGCCTATGTGATGACAATTTCCACTTTGTCGTCCACTAAAATTTATTATCAATGTTTGCATAATTAATTTAACCTTCCTAGAAGTTATCTTCTTCACAGGTGCAAATAAATTTATCATGAACATTATTTGCTGCACGCTCAACGTCATCTTCATCTATCAAAACAGTTAGCCTAATTTCGGATGTTACAATTAATTGTATATCCACACCAATTTCATAAAGTGCCTCAAACATCTTAGATGCAATGCCCGAATTTTGTGCCATTCCCGCTCCAACAACAGAAAGCTTTGCAATTTTATCATTATATACTATATCAGAAAATTTTAGCAAATCGTTACTTTCTTTAAGAGCAACAAGAGCATCTTCAAGTTCTTCGCGGCTTACAGTGAACGAAATATCTTTCATGCCATCTTTTCCAACCGATTGCAATGTTATATCAACTGCAATATTTTTTTTTGCTAAAATAGAAAAAATATTAAAAATCGAACGTGCATTGTCTTCAACTGAAAAAACTGTAATTTTAGCAACACTTCTATCTATAGCAACACCACTTATAAATAATTTTTCCATGCTAACTCCTTCCTTAACTAAAGTACCGGCATTGTCCGAAAAAGTGGACCTAACAATTACCTCTACCTTATGTTTTTTTGCAAACTCTACCGAGCTATTATGTAAAACTTTAGCCCCCAAACTGGCAAGCTCTAACATCTCATTGTAGCTTATCTCGTCAAGCTTTTTTGCGTTTTTAACAATTCTTGGGTCGGCAGTAAAAACACCATCAACATCTGTATAAATTTCGCATAAATCTGCACCTAAAAAGGCAGAAAGTGCAACAGCTGTTGTATCTGACCCGCCACGCCCCAAAGTTGTTATATCTCCAAATTTATTGATACCTTGAAAGCCAGTTATTAAAACGATATTTTTCTTTTCAAGCTCCGCATTAATCCTCGTTTTTCTTATGCTTTTGATGCGAGCATTAGAATGATTAGACGACGAATGTATTCCAATTTGTTGTGCATTTAAAGAAATTGCAGGATATCCCAAAGAATTTATTGCCATGGCCATAAGTGCCGCCGATTGCTGTTCACCTGTAGCTAAAAGCATATCCATTTCTCTTTTAGATGCCTTTGGATTCACTTCTTTTGCCTTTTTTATAAGCTCGTCTGTAGTATCACCTTGAGCAGATAAAACAACAACTACAGAGTTACCATTTTCATATGTATTGATTATTTTTTTTGCGGCGTTCATTATTCGCTCACTATTTCCTACGGAAGTACCGCCATATTTTTGAACTATTAACAAAATAACATCTCCTAGCCCTCTAAAAATGCTTGCCCTGTTTTAAATCTCTCATCTCTATGCAATGTTATTGTGTACACTATAGAAATTGAAACTATAACAAAAAGAGTGAAACCTGAAGTTATAATATTCATAGACAAATTAACGGCAGCATGGATAAACATAAGTGCAATAACATCTTTTTTATAATATAAAATAACTGCGAATGATATGCCTAAAATTGATGGAACAACTCCTCTAACAAGTATAAATGCTACTATTGATAAACCATGCATTGGGCTGATTAAGTGCAAAGCCCCAAAAAACACTCCAGAGATTATTATTGCAACAGAGGGCTTAATTCCATACTTTTTTAAAGATAACATCTCATTTGTTACAAAGCCTCTAAAGAAAAGCTCCTCAAATAAGCCAACCACAAGTAGCATTTGAATTATATGAAGAAAAGCCCTTAAAAGATTTGTACCACTCATCAAGCTCGCTAAAAGCAAGATAATCGATATAACGCCAAAAATAATGGCACTATTCTTAGTATATCTGGTCATAATAAAATTTTCTTCTTTTTTAAACTTATATCTAAATATAACTACAAGAACAAAAATTGTTATACACCATCTGATGAATGTTCCTAAAAAAGGTAGTAGTGTTTCATCATGTGTAAAAAAGCCTAAGCCTCTTAATATAAATCCACTAATAACATAAATAGCAGTTAAAAATATAACTTTCGCAAACGTAATCAAAATTTTATTCATTTTACTTTCTCCTATTGCATTAGATGACTAAAACCATAAATCCCAGCATTTTTACCCACAATAAATTTAGCCGCATTTATAGCACCAACAGCAAATAATTCTTTAGATAAAGCCGAGTGCTTAATCTCTATAACCTCGCCATTTCCTGCAAAAATAACGGTATGCTCGCCAACAATTGTGCCACCTCTGATTGAAGAAAAGCCAATTTCACTTTCTTTGCGTTTGTTTCTTTGCTCACTTCTATCATAAGTATATTCTAGTGTATTATCAAGGCTTTCATTTATAGTATCTGCAAGCATCATAGCCGTTCCGCTTGGGGCATCAATCTTTTTATTGTGATGTTTTTCAAGTATTTCAATATCAAAACCTGCATTTTTTAAAGTAGGCGATATTTGTTTCAAAATGCCCGAAATTAAATTAATCCCCAAAGACATATTCGCAGATTTAAAAATTGCAATAGATTTAGATGATTCTGCAATCATATTTTCAGTATCCAAATCAAGCCCTGTAGTGCATAAGACTACAGGGACATTATTTTTTTTAGCATAATCTAAAAGATTTGGCATGGCCTTTGCCGTTGAACAATCTATAATAACATCTAGGGTAGTATCGCAGTCGAATATATTAGATTTCGAGTTAATTTTCGCACATATATTAAAGTTTTCATCTTGCATCACAAGTTTCTCAACAACTTGACCAAGTGCACCACTATATCCGTAAATAAGTACATTAATCATATTTTTTCTCCAGTTATATTAATTTGTGAAACTTTAATTGAGTTTTTAACACCTCTAAATTCGTTTCGTCAATTTCGTATAATGGCTCTCTTAAAACACCATCACAAAGCCCCATAAGCTCCAATGCTTTTTTAATAGGAATAGGGTTTACATCAGAAAAAACGGCTTTTACAAGATAATGTATATCTAGCTGAATTTTAAGGCTTTCTTTAAAATCACCGTCCAGATATTTTATAACAATATCGTGCATTTGTTTTGGAACGATATTAGCAACAGTTGAAATAACACCTTTTGCCCCAAGCGACATAATTGGTACAACTTCATTATCATTTCCAGCATAAATATCAAAATTATCATTATCACGGCATAAAGCGGCAATTTCTGCAATTTGCTCAATATTTGAACTTGCTTCTTTAACACCAACGATATTATCTATCTTTGCAAGCTCATAAACAGTTTTTGGCATAATTGTAAGCCCACCTGTTCGTGAAGGAACAGAGTATAAAATTATTGGCAAATTCGTAGATTTTGCTACCATTTCAAAATGATTTACAAGCCCTCTTTGCGAAGTTTTATTATAATAAGGCGTAACATGCAAAAGTGCGTTTGCACCTGCTCTCTCTAAAACTCTAGAAAGCTCTATGGCATGAGCCGTATTATTAGACCCTGCACCAGCAATTATAGGAATTTTGCCATTTACTTCAGCCACTGCGAATGACACAAGTGAAACACGCTCTTCTAAAGAAACAGTACTCCCCTCGCCTGTTGTGCCACAAACAACTATTGCATCTGTTTCGTTTTCTAAATGAAAATTAATTAATCTTTTAAACGCATCAAAATCAATACTTTTGTCTTTTTTAAATGGCGTTGCAATTGCAACCGCCGAACCTTTAAATACCGCCATTATACAAGCCCCTCTCTGATAATCTCTTCTGCTATTTGAACAGCGTTTGTTGCTGCACCTTTTCTTAAATTATCTGAAACAACCCACATATTAAGCCCAGATTCTAAGCTAAAATCTCGTCTAATTCGGCCGATAAAAACTTCATCTTTTCCTTCAGCATTAATCGGCATAGGATATATATTTTTTTGTACATCGTCTTCCACAATAATACCCTGTGAATTTTTCAAGATTTCTACAAGCTCCAATAGTTCGAAAGATTTTTCAAATTCTACATTTATGCTTTCACTATGAGATGTTACAACAGGTATTCTAACAGTCGTTGCTGTAACCTTTAAATCTGGCAAGTTTAAAATCTTTCGTGTTTCATTTATCATTTTATTTTCTTCTTTGGTATAACCGTTTTCTTCAAAAACATCAATCTGAGGAATACAGTTTTTTGTTATCTGATGCAAAAAAACTTTATTAGTTCCCTCTAATAAATCTTCAACCGCCAAAGCTCCAGCTCCAGAAACCGCCTGATAAGTTGAATATACAACCCTTTTAATAGTATATTTATCATGCAAAGGTTTTAATGCAGCAACCGCTTGAATTGTAGAACAGTTTGGATTTGAGATTATACCATTGTGCCACTTTATATCCTTAGCGTTAACTTCTGGAACAACAAGCGGAACACCGGCCTCCATTCTAAAAGCCGAACTATTGTCAATCACAATACACCCACAAGCAGCAGCAATAGGTGCATATTTGCGACTTACTTCACCACCTGCCGAAAATAGTGCAATATCAATACCACGATTAAATATCTCTTCGGTTAATTCTTCAACAACATACTCTTTTTTCATAAACTTGATTTTTTTTCCCGCAGATTTCTTCGAAGCAAATATATAAAAATTATCAATCGGTAAATTTCTCTCTTCCAGCACTTTTAGAAATGTTCTTCCAACCATTCCTGTAGCACCAACTATTGCTAAATTTATCTTTTTCATGAAGTTTAACTCCTTGCAACATATCTTTATATAATTTTACCATAAAGTAGAGCTACTGTGCAAGCATTAATAAAATAAGTGGTAAAATTTGATTTTTCGAGCCAGTTTTTAAACAACTCTCATCTATTTCGTAAATTCCATCAGGGTGGATAAAGCTACTTTCATCTTGAATACTAACGTTTTGGCTATACAAAACAGGTGCAACCTCTGATTTTATATTGCTTACGGTATTCATAAAAGTTAGCATCTCAATCGCTTGTTCTAGTTTAGTATGCTTGGATTCAACAATAAACGGCTTTAACGCATTTAATAAATTAACCTCTTTTGTAGGGTTATTGTAAGAGTAATCATATTTCTCTATTATAGCAGTGTGCATCTTATTAATATATTTGTCATGAAACATTTTAGTAATCATTGATTTGGCTTCACTTAAATCATTTTCAACCGTAGACCTGTTATTAATCATTTGAGCTATTTCGTATATTTTACTTTCTTGCATAACAAACCTCCATATTCACCAATTTTTCTATATTTAAAAGCCCAAAACCTTGATGGTTTTTAGGATAATTAAGGCCAGTTGCACTTTTTATAAGCATTAATTTTACATCATCAGGCGTAAGAAATGAGTATTTTTCTAAAAGCAGTGCAATCGCACCAGAAACTATAGGCGTAGCCATTGATGTTCCGCTTAAAGACAAGTAGTGGGTACCAATTTTATTAAATTCCTCAGAATTAACCCGTTTTAAATTTGGCGTTTTAGTAAGGCATGAAACAATATTTGTTCCAGGTGCTAGAATATCAGGCTTTATAATACATTCAGAGGTTGGCCCTCTCCCTGAAAAATTCACCAAAGAGTTGCCCCAAATATTAACAGAAATATCATCATCAGAAGCACCAACCGTTATTATTTTTTTACTCACCCCAGGCGATGTTACGCTAGATTTTTGAGGCCCATTATTTCCAGCCGCAACATTCATAACAATGCCCATATCCCAAGCTTTTTCTACTGCTGCTATTAGTGGGTCGCGGCTACCTATATCAGGTGTCCCAACAGAAAGATTAGCTATTCTTATATTATAATTTTCTTTATTATCAAGTACCCACTGTATTCCTGCCAAAACGGCTGAAGAGCTGCCCTGCCCTTCACCATTTAATACCTTTATTGCAACAATATTAACCTCTGGTGCTATACCCATATATTTGCTTGAAGAGTTTTTGCCATTTCCAGCAGCTATACCACACACATGTGTGTGGTATCCATAGCCTTAACAATCTTCATCCCATTCACTATACAAAAATTCAATATGTTCTTCAAGTTGTTGCTTTTTGTTATATAAGTTTTTCATTTTTTGATAATCAGAGTTAGATAGATGTAGCTCTATTTCTTCATTAATCTTATCAAGTTCCAATTCTGATTCATAAATAAGAGTTTCTTGTGAAATTGGATTTTTTGAAATTTCTTTTGTTTTTATAGGAATACTATTCTTTTTCTTTTGAGCTAAAGATTTAGCATCATTTTCAGGCATGTCACTTTTATTTAAGTATTCGTCAAAACCACCATCAAACTCAGTTATTTCACCATTTCCCATAGTCCATATTTTTGAAGCAAACTTATTCAAAAAGTATCGATCATGTGATATAAATAGCATAGTGCAATCCCACTCAGATACAACATTTTCAATCCATTCTCTTGTTTCAATATCAAGATGATTTGTTGGCTCATCAAGTATTAAAAAATTTGCTTTTTCCTGCATGAGAAGGCATAGTTTTAAACGGCTTTTCTCTCCACCAGAAAGAGTTCCAACTTTTTTTAATACGTCTGCTCCTCTAAATAAAAAGCGTGCAAGTATGCTTCTGGCTTTTTCTTCTAAAACACCTAATGTATTACGCAAAGTTTCAAGCACTGTTACGTTTTCGTCATCAAAATATATAATTTGAGGCATATACGCAATTTTTATGTTGCTACTCACCTTAATAATCCCACTATCACAAGCTTCCTCATCCATTATTAGCCTAAGTAAAGTCGATTTTCCACAACCATTTGCACCAATTAGGGCAATACGGTCGTTTCGCCAGACACTAAGGCTTACATTTTTAAGTAAAACATTATCGCCATAGTTTTTATATACTTTATCAAGCGTAAACACTTCTTTCGCCGCATGACCTGTTCCGCTAAACTCCTCCGCCATTTTTCTTGATGTTATAGGCTTATCCACTTTTTCCATGTGGTCAATCCTCGACAATATAGCATGATGTTTTGTTGTAAACCTATTTTGTTCAACAAACCATTTTGCCCTATCTTCAATTCTTTTAATTTCTTTTTGTTGGCGTTCGTATTGCTCTAATTGCGAAATGAATCTGCGTTCTTTTTCCTCAGCATACCATGAATAGTTTCCAGTATAAAAATTTACTTTCCCTTCTTCAATTTCTATTATTCTAGTTATAACATTATCAAGGAAAACTCTATCATGCGATATAGTTATAACAGTGCCTTGAAATTCTTTAAGGAAATTTTCTAACCATTTAAGCGAATTTAAATCAAGATGATTTGTTGGTTCGTCGAGTAAAAGTATATCGCAATCACGCAAAAGAATACGAGCTAAATTTATACGTGTTTTCTCACCACCGCTTAATAATCTGAAAGGGCTCTTTCTTAGTGTTTCAGAAATATTCATTCCGTTGCATATTTTTTCAATTTTAAATTCTATATCATATCCTCCGAGCCGCTCATATTCTTCCATTAATTTACCGTATTTCATTAAAGCTTTTTCGTTAGCATCGCCCTCAATTCTTTTCATTGCTTCATAAACTTCGGTTATTTCCTTAAATGATGAACGCAAAATATCGTCCACCGTATCGCTTTCATTAAAAATAGGAATTTGTGCGAGAATTTCAACTTTCTTGCCTGATGCTTTAGAAAGGCTACCACCATCATAAGACTCGTTTTCAGCTATTATTTTAAACAAGGTTGTTTTACCAGAACCATTTTTGCCAAGTAGACCAATTTTTTCGCCTTTGTAAACCTCAAATGTAATTCCTTTAAGAACATGGTTGGCACCATAATATTTATTTAACTCGTGTACTGAAATATCAATCATAATAAAAAACTCCTTTATATTTTGGCATAAAAATACCCTGTGCAAATTGTTTTACTTGCACAGGGCACCAAATAAAGGGTATATTTTACCCAGTATGTGATGATAGGCACGCAAAACAATCTCTTCCTAAAAATGGGCAGACTTCCCCCTTTGAGGTAACTGTTCCCATTGCAAGTTGACGGTTTGCAACCGCCAAAAATGCACAGTTGTTTGTTGTGCCTATTCTATATTGTTTCATACCTATCACCACCTTTCACGTAAATATTAGTTTAATATTATCATAAAAATATTAATAAGTCAAGATTAATTTGGTGATACCAAAATATCTTCTGGTCTTGAATTAGGTCTTTCTAAAAGAGTCTACATACGATTTATAATATTATCTAGCCATGTACACATGTTAGAAAGAAGTAGCCAAACAGTATGCCTTTATTTCGTCAACATGTTCTTTTTGGTGAGCTAATAAGTCTTTATATGTCGTTCCTGCCATGGCGTATATAAATGGGTCGCCTACATCTGTAGTAATACCACTTAACTCTTCAATAATGGCATGTGTACAAAAAGGAACATAAGTTTCACAATATCCACCTTCATGCAAACAAACTATACGCCCGTTTGCATAATCTTCTGCAAGCTTTTTTATGGTTTTTGTCATGTATCTATATCCATCTGTTGAGAGCATCATTCGCCCTAGAGGGTCAAAAATACTTGCATCTTGCCCTGCCGAAACTAGTATAAGCTCTGGCTTAAAGTTTTCTATTGCAGGAGTTATTATTTGCTCAAAGGCATATTTATAAACTGCATCACCAGAAGCTGCATGTAAAGGAATATTAATAGTAAAACCTTTACCTGCACCCATTCCAATATCCTCTTTTTTACCCCTATTTATAGGCTCTAGTCCATCTTGATGTATAGATATAAACAATACACTATCATCTTCATAAAAAGCATCTTCCGTGCCATTACCGTGATGTGCATCCCAATCAAGGATAAGAATTTTTTTTATCCCTAGTTCTTTTTGGGCGTACTTGGCAGCTATAACAATATTATTGAATATGCAAAATCCCATGCCTCGGTCTGCCTCAGCATGATGGCCCGGCGGCCTTGTAAGTACATATGCCGTTTTTATTGTATCACTTTCTACTACGGTTTTAACCGCAGTAATTGCACCACCAACTGAAAGTTTGGCTATTTCATAAGAGCCTCGCCCCACTATGGCAGAATCACCACAGTCTATTCCGCCAATTTGGCTCATTTCTTTTACTGCTTCTATATGCCGTTTTGTATGATAATACTCTAATTGCTCTTCTGTTGCAGGCTCTGGCTTTATTTGTACTAATTGAGCCATTAACCCACTTTTTTCTAGTAAATTTTTAACTCTTCGCTTGCTTTCTGGGCTTTCGACAGAACCATTGCCTTGAATATAGCCACCTGCTGGCTCGAACAATGCTCCATCGCCTGCATTGTGCCAAAAATAGCTCTCATCCCATATAAATGCTGTATTCTTTTCCTTTTCCATATCATTATACCTACCTCTTTATCCACATTGCTGGCCTTATACCTACACTAAAAAGTTCCATGCTTTGGCGGTTAACAAAATCGCCCGCTACAGAAACTCTACCATCTAAAGTTACAACAGAAACAAAATTTTGAGAATTCCCCGAAGTTCGCAAAATCCACCTAGATGGTGAATTGTTCTTAAGTGTTGCTTTGCGGTTATCGTTAAAATTATCGTCGATAAAAAACTTGATTTTTGGATTTTTAAGTTGGCCGCTATCACCAAAGTATTTTACTACCTCTTCGACTGATAGAAGAAAAATTTTATCCATTGTAGAATTTCCACCACAAGTATTATACCACGGATTAGCATTATTAATTATTTTAGTTTCAAGTATTTGTGATTTTTCGCTAGAAGTAAATCCACCATAAAAATCATCATTTAAATATTTACGTACAGTAGAATTTTCCCATGTTATATTTTCATATAAGTCATGATATTTTTTAGTTTCTATAATTTTTTCGGATAATATTAGTATACTATCATCACGCTCTTCTAAAACAACCCAATTATATTCACCAAATGTTATTTGATGCTGCTTTTGTGCAGACCTCCATAATGGATATAAAACAGCACTCTCTGTAAACACCATTAGCTCGCCCACTGGTTGATAGCCAAATTTCCCGTAAACCCCACTGCCAAAATAAGGAGTACTTGCTTCAAGATATGTTGAAATTCCTTGTTTATCAAACTCATCCAAACTATGTTTAAGTAGTTTAGCACCTACACCTGTTCCTTGTGTTTTTTTATCAACAGCAAAGCCTACTAATTGGTAAAATGCTATATTAGGCGGCTCACTATAATGCGAATTATCTGCAACTGCTTGAAACTTATCTGCATAAATACCAGCCACCGTATTTATATCATCATAAATACTTGCATCAACATCATGTGGAAGCCACACAGAAGCTCCTAATATCTTATTAGATCCATTTTCAGCCACATTAACTACCGCACCTTTGGCATTAAGGTATACTTTGTAATATTCTGTTACCACCTTGTGCCGATCTTCGTCGTTTTCTACCACCCATTTAAAAAATATATCATCATAATATCCTGTAGATATTAGGCTTGCTATTTTATTAAGCTCTTCAATCCTCATTGATCTTATTGTAACATCTTGCACTAATAAACCTCCTAACTATTGTGAGAACATAAATTATGATATACCCCACCTTTAGCGACGAGCTCTTCATGCGTTCCAATTTCTGCAACTTTACCATTATCCAAAACTACAATCATATCAGCAGAAATCACATTTTCTAAATTATGAGTTGTGAGTAAAATAGTATGATCTTGCCTTAAAGAATTTATTGTTTCCATTATGTGCCTTTCAGATTCTTTATCTAAGGCACTTGTTGCCTCATCAAAAACAAGTATAGGAGCTTGTTTTACTAAGGCACGAGCTATAGCAATACGCTGCTTTTGCCCGCCCGAAAGAGTTGAGCCCTTCTCACCACAAGGCGTATCATAACCCTCTTCAAACTCTTCTATAAAACTGTGTGCTGCCGCACGTTTTGAAGCTTTGATTATATCCTCATCAGAAACAGCAATCCCTGCAGCACCCATTGCTATATTTTGCTTTATACTTAGATCAAAAAGTTTGCAACTTTGGTCTACATAAGCAAAATTTTGTCTCCAGTTTCGTAGTGAGCTTTCAGCAAAAGTTAAATCACCCACGCTTATTCCTATCTCTTCTCTTTCATACATACCAATAATTGCCCTTAAAAGAGTAGACTTTCCACTACCAGACTCACCAACCAACGCAACCATCTTATTTTCAGCAATTTTAAGGTTTATTTCTTTAAGCACATCTATTTCAGAATCTAAGTATCTAAAGTTAAAATTTTTAATTTCTATTTCATAACCACTTGCTTTTTTTGAAAAATCAGTGCCTTTATGTTCAGAAGTTACCCCATCTTTTTCAAGTATTTTAAACACTCGCTTAGCTCCTGCAATGTGAGGCTGCAATCCTGCATAACTTGCACCTATTTGCCCGATTGAAGATGTTAATGAAGAACTCATAACAAAAACTGTAGCCAAAACAGGAAAATCTACCCGCCCCGTTGCCGCAAGCCAGCCACCAAAACCGAATACAACCACCAAATTTAACCAACCTTCTACCGTTTGAAACAAGTTTTGCCCCATGCGAATAAAACCTTGTTTAATATTTAGTGCTTTTATGCGTCGATTTTCTTTATCAAAAGTTAAAAAAGCTTGTGGCTGCATATTATATGCTCTTATTGCCATTGCCCCAGAAAAAACATTGCTCGCTTCTTTTAAAGAATCAGCATTAGCTTCTAGCTGTTCACGCCCTACTCTAGCTAAAGGCTCTGTAAAACGGTGCTGCATAATAAAGCTTAATGCACCTACAACAAGTGAAGCCAAACCAAGCCTCCAGTCCATAACTAAAATAGTAACTGCCGCACCAACAAAAGTTATTGCGTTGTTTAAAAGCATCATTAATGAATTTCCAAAAACGCCTTCTGCGGTGTTTGCATCAGTATTTATCGAAGCTATTCCTTCACCGCTATGTGCCATATCTTCTATACCTGTGCGCATAAAAGTACGGAAAAGCTGGCGTTTTAAATCCATCATAGCACGTTCTATAGAAACAATGTTTATGTAAACCCCAAAAAGCATGATGGCAATAAAAGCAATTAACATAACACCTAAAGTAACACCTGCATTAACAACCATAGAGTAATCGCCTTCTATTATAGAAGTCATTATATTGCCCGTAAATATACCAAACATAAGCATAAAAGCAAAGCCTTGGGCACTATAAATAAATTGGGTTATTGCGTAGCGAATAGCATATGGTTTCATAAATTTAAACATCTTAAAGAAATATTTGTTATCGCCTTTTGTAAGTTTCGATTTAAGTGCTTTCATGCTTATCCCCTCCCTTTGCTTTCGTATATATTTTTATATGCATCATTTTTAGCAATTAATTCTTCATGCGTACCTATTCCAGAAATTTTGCCATCTTCCATAACAATTACAGTATCGCACACAGAAATTGCACTCATGCGATGAGATACCATAATTAAAGTCTTTTGTGATGATATTGTTTTAAAACTTCCTAAAATTGAGCTTTCGGTTGCAGGGTCTAAAGAAGATGTTGCTTCGTCAAACAAGATTATAGGAGCATTTTTATAAAATGCTCTCGCCATTGCAATACGCTGACGTTGCCCGCCTGAAACATTCTCGGCTGCCTCGGTTAAAACTCCATCAAACCTATTCGGTAAAGTATTAATAAAATCCAGTATACCTGCATCTTCACAAGCTTTCTCAAGTCGAGTCATATCTGTAATTTCGCCCTCAAGTGTAATATTCTTTCCAATACTTTCAGGGAATAAAAAAGAGTCTTGTGGAACATATGCAAAAAGATTTCTAAGAGCTGCCTTATCAAATTGTGATGTGCTCTTCTCTCCAATTGTGATAGTGCCGCTTTGAGGTTCATATAGACCAAGCAAAAGCTTTAATATTGTAGACTTGCCAGAACCACTACCGCCAACAATGGCAACTTTACTGCCCGATTTTATACAAAAATTCGCACTATTTACTGCTAGATGTGAGTCCTCTTCTTCGCTATAAGAAAAATCAACAGTATTAAAATTTATATCAAATGCCTTAAGTTCGCCGTTTTCTATGCCATTCTGTTCAAGTTCTTCTAAAGCATCAGCCGTATTATCGTTAAGGCGTTTAGCACCTGCCGATAACTCTGCAAGCCTTCCAACATTTTGCCCAAGTTGCATAATTCCACCAGCTGCAACCATTATTGTTGTTACAAAGGCTATAAAATCAGCGACCGACATATCGCCCCTAATAGTGGCAAGTGCTAACACTATAAAAACGACAATTAGCGGGCTAAACATTGTGGTAACCATTGTTCCAACCAAAAGTGCTATACCTCTGGCAAAACGTTTTGTAACCGCAAAAAAGCTATTATACGCATCCATATAACGCTCTTCAACAACATCTTCTAAAGAATATGCTGCTATAACAGAAAGGTTTTGCAAAGAATCGTTCACAACGGCGTTAAACTTTGCACTTTCTTCCGATTGTTTAACGCTAAGCTTCTGTATTGGCTTGGAGAGCAAAAACTGAAGTAAAAGCATACCAATTGCACACAAAAATAAAATTCCTGTAAACGACGGACTTATAAGAAGTAAAAATACAAAAGCCGAAATAAATGATATAAAATCGGCAAACAATCCTAAAGTTCCCATAGATACAAAGCTTTCTGCTCTTGGAATATCTACGGAGTAAATAGATAACCTTTCGCCGCTTGGCACCTTTTCAACCTTAGAGAAAGGTACTCGTAAGAAGTGATTAATAAAACTTGCACGAAGCTTATATCCAGCGGATGCCGAAAAGCGAAACATAGTAAGTGTTGATACTGCCGAAGCCAAAGCCCTTATCAACATAACTCCTGTAATAAAAATTATAAACCTAACTAAAACATCTACGTCGCCAATAACAGCAGCCTCACTCATTTC
>Ga0123352_10000878_pt1 | contig 38145 bp, 25 predicted proteins | sample TergutLab28metaG_FD_89700 | JGI IMG/M metagenome (GOLD analysis project Ga0123352, IMG submission 89700) | Labiotermes labralis P1 segment gut microbial communities from Petit-Saut dam, French Guiana - Lab288 P1 | ecosystem: Host-associated > Arthropoda: Insects > Digestive system > Gut ... | reverse complement strand
ACAAATAAGACCGGGAGACGTCCCGGTCTTATTTGTGTGTTGGAGAGTTGGTATGGGGTAAGGTCTAAGTGGAGTTGGGGATGGGGGTTGGGATGGGGTGGTTTATGTTTGTTTGGGGGTGCTTCACTGAATAATCTTCCCAGTCAAAAACCACATTTGAAGACACATTTGAAGACCCTGTATCTTATATTTATTCATCTTGCCACCACACTGATTAATTGTCACCTTGGATTAGTTGAGTTATGGATAAATGCAGGGCTGGCCTCATTCCTGCAAGTTGATTTACCCCATAACCATATCGATTGCCCGTATTAGACACCATATTGGCATTTCCCAGCCCCAAATTATCGTGTGAGCGCAGCCACGTCTGTTCGGTCATCCAGCCGCGTGGCAATCCCAGGCCATCAATATCAAAGGCGCGGTCAAAGCCATTTAACCGCCACAGACCGGAACGTCCATTGGCATTGTCCGGCCGATGTTCAGGCTCGGTATTGGTTCGCAGTATGCTGGCGCGGTCGTCTGGATCCGTTATAAAGGTCTGGAACAGAGCATTATCCTTGTCAAAACCCATGGTACGTATCTCAAAATCCGATGGCAACCAAAATAGATCATAATCTGTTGGTGCAAGCATCGTATTGGGCCAATGGGCATTGTGAGGACCCACGGAAAGGCCATCTTTGCCGTTAATCAGCGCAAAATGTCTGTGCGTACCCCATATTAGTCCGGTTGCACCCAAACCACTGCTAGCATCTGCCGAGCCTATAAAGCCCCAGTCTCCATTGGCTGTAAAAAACTGGCCCGTGACAAAATATTCAAAATCCATATTCGCGCCTGTTTGATATAACGAGGTCTGCCAGGAACCGGGAATATCCCTTGGCGCAACCAAATATGCCTCTACACCAAACTGAGCAAATACAGCTTCCATATCTCTCATAAGATTGTCGCGCGCAATGCTTACACTAAAATTCCCTTCAAAAAAGAAATTGTTACATGGTGGCAAGCCCAGTACAATGCGCTCGTCACTCGTCACGGTATTGATGCTTCCTGGCGCAATCCTGCTCCACCAGCCATCGTTCGGGTCACGCAAGCGGTCTATAAAGCGGTCATTCGTGTTGCCAACATGGTGGTCATACCTAGTGCCACTAAATGGCGTAATACGATACGGCTGCATCATCCACAGGGTCAGCACATCCTGGCCTTCATCCGTGGCACGATACACCAGGCGCCACCATTGGCTGGTAAACTCAGTCAAATGCGCATTATGCATACCGGCTCTGCCAGGTATAGTTTCAAATAATTTGATAGCAATACCGCCGGAATGGCTCATGCTTGTGGGCTGTGGTACCACAAAATTAGAAAAATCCTCCGCTGTAAGCGCAGTATATGGTGCAGCAGTTTGAAACGGCAATGTTCCCGACCATGCCGACTTTGGCTCACGAAGCAGCGGATCAAGGCTTGGATCATTTAATATAGCCATCAGGCTATCCAGCACATCTTGATTTACGCCGCCATTGGCATTAAACAACGGCCTGTCCGACACACGCAGGATGTCGTATAGTTCAAAATCAATCATAACAGAGTGCGGCGTCCAGTCCATCTCTACACTAATCCCGCCACCCAGCGTCGTGTATGCTTGAGGCGAGCCCTCATTCGCATCACAGGCTACCAAGCCCAAGGCCATAGCCGCCACTACTCCTAAAATTGCAAATTTCTTTTTCATACCTTCACCTCTTCTTTATTCCTTTCTTCTTTATTCCTAATTTGTCCAATTTCCAAATTTCTCTGCGCCTGTGCCAGCATAAGCTTTATACGATTAAGCTGATTGACTTCGCTGGCACCGGGGTCATAGTCTATTGGCACTATATTTGCATCGGGATAGTGCCGTTTTAGCTCTTTTATCATACCTTTGCCCGTCACATGATTGGGCAGACAAGCAAAGGGCTGCGTGCATATGATATTTGGCACTCCCGTATGTAATAATTCCATCATTTCTGCTGTTAAAAACCAGCCTTCGCCACTTTGATTGCCCATAGAAAGTATAGGTGCGGATATTTGTGCCAGATACTCAATTGGCTTTGGCCCATGAAAGCGGCGGCTTTTCTCTAGTGCATCAACCATATGACGCCTATGACGCTCCATGGCAGCTGTGGCAGCGCTATACACCGCCCTGCCAAATCGGCTGTAACCAAGATGTTCGTGCTTAAAGACGGCATTATAGAACCCATACAAGAAAAAGTCCAGCAAATCAGGCACAACAGCCTCTGCGCCCTCATTTTCTATTAAGGTCACAATATCATTGTTAGCCGTAGGATGATATTTCACCAAAATTTCGCCAACAACACCTACTTTGGGTTTTACTACGGCTAAAAGCGGTAGGTTATCAAAATCCCGTACAATTTTATAGCAGTTTTCTTTGAAAGAACGAGAATTGCCACTACGTATATCAGTTTTTGCTATTTCGTACCAATGGTCGTATAGCGCATTTGCGCTGCCCGGTACTTCTTCATATGGACGCGTAGCATACAATATCCGCATAAATAAGTCGCCGTAAATTAGGGCTTTAACAGCCTTTTTTAGGGATGATACAGAATATGTCCAGCCCGGATTCTTTTCGATACCACTGGGAGATGCAGATATCACCGGTACATGTTCAAACCCAGCCTTACGAAAGGCGCGGCGTATAAAGGCTATATAATTGGATGCACGGCAGCCACCACCGGTCTGCGACATAACCACAGATACATTGTTAAGGTCATATTCACCACTTTGCAGCGCTTTTAACAGTTGGCCAACTACGATGATAGCAGGATAGCAGGTGTCATTGTTTACATATCGCAAGCCAATATCCACGGCCTCTTTATCAATATCCGGCATCATCACGATATTGTAGCCCGAAGCATTAAAAGCCTCTTTGACCAGCCCAAAATGTATAGGCGACATCTGTGGGCACAATATGGTATGCTTGCTGCGCATATCTTTTGTAAATATCACGCGCGCAGGGCGTGGTTTGGGTTCATGCGGTTCAATCCCTTTTTTCTTGCGCTCTTCCAATGCCGCAAAAAGCGAGCGTATACGTATGCGAGCACTGCCTAAATTATTAACCTCATCAATTTTTAGGCAGGTATATATCTTTCCTGCGGCCTCCAGAATATCCTGTACTTCATCCGTAGATACCGCATCTAGCCCGCAGCCAAATGAATTCAACTGTACCAGCTCAAGATTTGGATGGCGCGATACAAAATCTGCCGCCGCATATAGCCGCGAATGATACACCCATTGGTCGCGCACATTAAGCGGCCCCGTGCCGCTTTGGTGGGCATTAGCCAGATGCGATATGCTGTCTTCGGATAACACGTCTATGCCATATGCCGCTATCATTTGTGGTATGCCATGATGAATCTCATGGTCAATATGATACGGCCGCCCGGCCAGCACAATAGCATATTTGCCGCTGCCATCCAGTCGTGCTAATATTTCTTCGCCTTTTTTGCGAATATCGGTCTTAAAAGCATCCATTTCGACCCAGGCCGCATCAAAAGCCGCCTGCATCTCACTTTTCGCAATGTCCGGAAATTCAGCACATAGCTCTGTCAGCATGGATTTTTTGTCATTGAAATTAAGGAACGGGTTGCGGTAATCTATATTTTCTGTGCGTATTTCGTCTACATTGGCGCGTATGGCTTCAGGATAGCTAACAACGATAGGGCAGTTGTAGCAATCTGCAGCTTCAGCATATTCGCGCTTTTCGTAGACAATGGACGGATAGAATATCATATTGACATTTTGTGCAATCAATTCCATTACATGTCCATGAACCAGTTTTGCAGGATAGCAAACGGACTCGCTAGGCATGGATTCCAGCCCTTTTTCATATACATTTCGCGAAGAGTGTGGTGAAAGTATCACCCTATATCCAAGGTGGGTGAAAAATGTATGCCAAAATGGATAATTTTCGTATGTATTTAGGCCACGAACGATACCAACGGTTCCACGGTAGGCTTGCTCCGGCGCAAGCGAATTATAGTCAAAAATGCGGTTAAATTTGTATTCAAACAAATCTTCGCCTTTTTGGATGTCGTTGGTCGCCAAATTGCCCATTGGTCTTTCGCACCTATTGCCGGACATAAAGCCGGGTTTGCCGTTGAATTTATTGGTTGTTAGCAAGCAATTGTTTTCGCATAGTTTGCAGCGTGTCATTACGGTTTCTATATGCAGCTTGTCCAATTCGTCTGCACCCAAAAGCGTAGTGTCTCCTCCGCGTTCGCAGGCTATTAACGCCGCTCCAAATGCGCCCATGAGGCCCGCAATATCCGGCCTTATAGCTTCTACACCCGCTATCATCTCAAAGGTTCGCAATACTGCATTGTTATAAAATGTGCCGCCCTGTACCACAATTTTTTTGCCCATTTCCGCCGGGTCTGTTATTTTGATAACCTTGTGCAAAGCATTTTTGATTACGGCGTAGGAAAGCCCGGCGGAGATATCCGCCACTTCCGCGCCTTCTTTTTGCGCCTGCTTTACGCGGGAGTTCATAAACACGGTACAGCGCGAGCCTAAATCTATCGGGCTTTTGGCAAACAGTGCAATATCCGCAAAAGCTGGCACTTCCATATTAAGCGACTTTGCAAAGGTCTCAATAAAAGAGCCACAACCCGCAGAACAGGCTTCGTTAAGCAGTACATTATCAATTACACCATTTTTTATGCGCATACATTTCATATCCTGGCCGCCAATGTCCAGTATAAAGTCTACATCAGGCTCAAAATGCGCTGCTGCTTTGTAATGCGCCACAGTTTCAATTTCGCCATGGTCTATATTAAGCGCTGCTTTGGCCAGATGCTCGCCATAGCCTGTAACACAGGAACCGCCAATGGTTACGCCATCGGGCAATATAGCATATAGTTCTTTCAAAGCTGCCATAATCACCTTTAGCGGACTTCCCATATTTCCCGAGTAATGAGAGTGCAGTAATTCGCCATTTTCTGATATTACTGCCAGCTTTGTTGTGGTAGAGCCAGCGTCTATACCTATGTATACCTTGCCTTTGTATGTAGTCAAATCTCGCCTAGGTAATGCAGCTTTCTCATGTCGCGCCATAAAATCATCCAACTGCACCTGGTTGTCAAACAGACTATCCATTCTGGCTATTTCGTGGGTAATTTTTTTGTTATTTTCAAGATTATGTAGTAGTTGCTCAAAATTTACGGTTTCTATGTCGCCATCTGCCATAAAAGCTGCACCCATGGCGGCAAATAGGTGGGAATTGCTAGGAATAATTATATTTTCGTCTTGCAAATTCAATGTAGCAACAAATCGTTTTCGCAACTCAGGCAAAAAATGCAAAGGGCCACCTAAAAACGCTACATTTCCGCGTATCGGTTTGCCCTGGGCTAGGCCGGATATAGTCTGGCTGGCCACAGCTTGAAATACTGATGCCGCCAGGTCTTCTTTTGCCGCACCTTCGTTTATTAGTGGCTGAATATCACTTTTGGCAAATACGCCGCAGCGCGCAGCAATGGGGTGTATTACCTCGTGCCCTGCAGCCAGGTCATTCAACCCCTTGGCATCTGTTTGCAGCAATGTTGCCATCTGGTCCACAAAAGAGCCTGTGCCGCCCGCGCAAATGCCGTTCATGCGCTGTTCTATGCCACCGGTAAAATATATTATTTTTGCATCTTCGCCGCCAATTTCTATAGCCACATCGGTTTGTGGTGCCAATGTTTCCACAGTACGGCTTGCTGCCACCACCTCTTGTACAAAGGGTACATCAATCCATTGCGATATCGTAAGACCACCAGAACCCGTAATGCGCGCAGAAAAAGTAGCATCACCAATTTCCTGCCTTCCCGCCTCGAATAAATCGCGTAATGTCTCCTGTATATTTGAAAAATGCCTTTCATAACGGCCAAATATAACCTGGCCGTCGTTGCCCAAAAGAGCCAGCTTCACCGTGGTAGAGCCTATATCTATCCCCAATTTTAAATTCTGCGTCATTTCATCGCTCCTATGCTTTGAGATTTGTAAAAATCCCTATCGCTATTATATCGGATAAATCGTGTTAAGTAAATAGTATACAGTAATAAAAAAGCTGGAGCCATGTGGCCCCAGCTTTGTAACATATTAATTAATTTGTAAAAACCTGGTAAAAATTGCTCAATCCTGTCAACACTTGTCCGCCTGATGAGATATTTATATTCGCACCACGCAATCCTATACTGAAGTAGTTTCCGCCCGCTGCCACAAATTGTTGCAAGCCTGCCGCAGGAAATACCGCAGTATGCGTGCTGGATGTTACAGCCAAATCGGACATATTTTCTATCAGTAAATTCAAGGTTTGAACTGAAACCAACACTTCTTGTGTGCTAACTGGCAGTGTTAGGGTTGGTGTTTCGGCATTAAGCAGTATCTGGTTACGTATTCTCGCATGGTTTAGGTTTGCTTCCGGCGAATTATTGGCCACACCAGGTGCCATTACTGCCTGCATAGGGGCCGCCGGTGCTGCTGCACCTTGCTGTGGCGGGCCTATTCTCGGGGTGGTTAGACCGCCACTTTGCTCTAGGTTAATTTCAACTTCCATCACATCGCCGCGCTGGCCATGAATTATTATCTCAATACCCGTAGCAACAGTTCTGCTGCCCGGTGCGCCAGAACCGGTAAAGAAATGGCTGGTAGGATTAGTGCCTGCATCAAATCTGTCAAAGCTGCCCGCCGAGAAGAAGTGGTCTTGCTTTGCACCCCAGTTTACCACAGATGAACCCAAAAGCCCGGAGCCATCTGCTTCGCGGACATTTACCATCATATGATGGCGATTGTTGTTGTTACGGTTCATATCAGCCGGATTTTCAGAGCGCATGGCATCATCAACATGGAATACCATAATGCCGCCATAGCTGTTGGCAGCAGTAATCCATTGGTTCAATCCCGCATCCCACATGCTGTCCATCTGGCGGTTTTCTACCAGGAAATATTGTGATGGACCAGCCGGACTGGTTATCATCAGGATATTGTAATTGCCAGAATTAAGGCTGTTTACATTGCCGCGCCATGTACCTGAAGATACGATGGTTGGGCGGGCATAGCCCAGCTGAATCAAAGACCAGGGGTCAAGGGCGGTTGGTCTGTGACCTGCCGCCGCATCTTGCGGCCCACGGCCCCAGCTGCCAAACGCCATTAAGCTGTATGGGCCGACGCCTTCGGATTGGCCGGTAAGGTCATAAAGGTCTGGTAGACCCAAAACATGGCCCAACTCATGTACTGCAAGGCCAATGCCTATTGTATGGTCGCCTCTTTGTCTTTCGCCGTATGCCATATAGCGTGGCCAGCCGTCCTGCCCTATTGAAGAGCCTCTAAACTGCCATGCATGGCCCCAAACTTGACCGCCGGGGTTGTAGTTATCGGAAGCTTCGCCTCCTGCAAATACAGAACCTACATGCACACCTGTAAAATCAAAATTGGTATTTTCAGAAATTGCAGTAAGTGCAAGCGTAAGAGCGTCTCTAACGGACTGATGTCCCGTTGGTGTAGCCCATGCGGTAATAGGATGGTTCATATGAAGTTTCACATTAACTATGCCAGTGTGCACACTTGGCGTAATTGTAACATCTACGCCGTCACGTGCCCATGCCATATCTGCATCGGGCACGGTGGCACGGAAGGTGCCACCACCAGCCACATTGCCTGCCGGCACAAATATATTGTGACCGCCGGACATGTCTCTGAAATAATTTACAACACTGATAGCGCCCGGGGATGTGTTGAAATATTTATTGTGGTAGAAAGCCGAATCATTAATAAGCGGCATGTTTTCAAATTCTATCAACAGAACCAACAAGCGCTGATTTGTTAATATATGTGCCGCTGTATTACCAGCAGACATCAAAGGCACAGACATTTGCGCACTTACATTTGCAGCAAATCCATCGCCCAGCATGTTGTTACCGCTTGCAATACCGGCTCCGCCACCGGGTGTTGGCGTGGGTGCAGGTGTAGGCGTTGCAGGCGGCAGTGTGGCCGGCGGATATGTAGGTGATGGTGTAGCTGCCGGTGCTACAATACCAGGTATGGTTGGTATTCTGGGTGGCGTAATGGGCTGCCCAGGTTGTATAGGTGTAATATTAATTACCGGGTTTTGCGGCTGTGTCGGTTGAACAGGCGTTACCACAGGTGGCGTATGGTCAATTAATACCCGACCATTTAAAAATTCCACCATTGGATTACCTGGGTCAAAACGCCAGCCGTTTACAATCAGCGGCAATATAACATCTCGCTGAATTCTTGCACGGCTTGCAGTTGAACTGTCAAACTGTGATACAGGTTGGCCACTTGGCGTTATCACACCGTTTGCCACATGGGCATATACCCAATTTCCGCTTTCTTCGTCAAAGGCCACAATGTTGCCTTGGGGGTCTTCCCACCAGGCAAAAAACTCATCGCCTCGGAAGTTAAGTGTAATCTCTGTGCCATCTGCCTGTGTAAACTCAAAGGCAAACGGATTTGCAGGTACAGCGTATGCTGTTGCAGTGCTAGCAAACGCAATAGCCGCAGCCATGGCCGTTCCTATGACCAATGACGCAATTCTCCTTTTTTTCATAATTATCCCCTCCTAGGATATTAGTCGCTTTTACTTAAAAACAACCTTTGCGCTTTCGCTTTGCGAAAGTGAGCTTTGCCCAGTTTGCCTTTGGCAAACCGCTGGGCTGAGTGCAAAACAGCCAGTGCTTCAAGGCTGTTTTGTGCGAAAGCTGAGGCAATTTTTAAGTTAAACGACGATATTTGATTTTGCTATTTGAAACACAAACAGCAATCCTCTATATTCTATAACATAAATCAACAAATGTCAATACTTTTTTATTCATAATTTGTCTTCGCTGAAAATAATAGCTACATCGTCTTCTCTATACACCATACCTTTTCTCTCTGGCAGCTGTTTAAATGGTGTAGACTGCTCAATGTTAGCATTTTTGGCAACTTCTATAAACTTCTTGAAATATTCTTTTGGAAACTCTCTGTCATCATGCGCAACAAAAAATGTATCAAATTCCAGGTTGATATTACGCTCAAGCATAGCTACATAGTTACTGATAGACGTGGATTCCTCCAAAAATAGCCACAAATGCGGATTTGCAGCATCGCTGGTCAGCAGCACGCGCTCTTGCCGCACCAGCAGCCCAACAGAGCCATGCGTATGCCCTTCCATTTTTACAACTTCCAGACTCCTGCCGCCCAGCTCAAATATCTGCCCAATGTTCATTTTCTTCAAATCGCCCGCGCCGCTAGTGATATATGCCGCTTCGTTAAAATCTTCCGGCAATTTTACGCCTTTTGTACCCATAGTTTCCAAGGCTCTGGTTTTGGCCTTTTTGCCGGTATGGCGCAGACACAGTTCTATATCTTCTTCATAAATCCATGCTTCGCCAAATTGATAAGCACCGCCGGCATGGTCCATATGACCATGGCCCAGCACGCATGTAACCGGCAAATCTGTAATTTCGCGTATCACAGGCATAATGGGCGCAATGCCGTAACCTGTATCATATATCACGGCCGCATCATCGCCTAATGTCAGGTAAGCATAAACATCACCAGGGTCTAATATCGCATATAACCACGGATAAATTTGCTTAACACCATAATATTCCATAATCCCCTCCAAAAAAGTATTAAAATTCAACCACACCTGGTTTCACGCCATAATCCACAACAACTATAGCATCTTCAACATGAATTTCAAATACAGTCATGCTGTGGGCATATTTGTTGTAAGCTTCCTCGTATTCCGGTTCTTTGGCTATAAACAGGTGTTTTAACTCATCAAAGGTATGTTTGCTCTTGCATACTCTTGCATTGTTAGAGCGCACATTTGCTATTGTTTTGCCGATGGGTGCCGTTGCAAAAGCCACATTGCTGTTGTGGGCAATATCCGATACTTTCTTGCTTTTGAGATTATTGGTTTGAAAATAGATTACTCCCGGACGGCTTTTGTCATAGCAAATGCTCACTATGCGCACTGCTGGCATATTATCCACAGATGTAGCTAGGGCAATTTCCGTGGTTTTGTCCAAGATGTCGTAAAAAGCTTTTATATAGTCCATTTTGTAGCTCCTATAGCATTATTCATTGTCAATTATAAATTCCGCCGCCAGCCGCGCAACCACCACATATCTGGTATTGCGCTGCACATTGGTACAGGTGGACAGCACAAGTAGCCTATCATCCGCGCTGGCCACAATGCCTGTTTCAAATACACGCCTGCGCATCATTTCATTTACCAGGTCTCCAAATTCGTCATCATCCTGAAATTGTACCTGTATATAGTCAAATTCTGCTCTGTATGTCCTATCCGCTCGTGTAGAAAATGTGGAGAAAACCTCATAGATAAATAACCTCTCGTCCGTAAATACCTTGATATACGGATGCTCCTGGAAAAATTCCTGTTGCATATAGTATCTCACATTATGAAACATGGTACCATTATTCATATTGTGGCCGTATAATATGGTATTTGGGTCTGTAAAGTCCGGCGAATTACGAAAATCCATAAACACAGAGCCATTAATATTACGGTTGCCAAACATATCTCTATGCAAATAAAAATAATTATCATCGGCCTGCACGATCACATTGGTAATATTTGTGCCATCCACAAACAAAAAGCCCACAATATCAGGATTTTCGGTCATTTCCCGCGCTTCATCAAGTGGTGATGTATCGAAGGCAATAGTTGGTATTACAGGCTCCATTGCATATGCCGCAGTGCCCACACCGCCTGTTTGCGGTAATATAGATACCAGATGGTTTATATCATCCATCTGCTCCTGGAACATATTCCGCATAGCATCCGTCTGACCCTGAGCTGCGCGCCCATCTTGCCAATACAGAAAATAGTCATATGCAAAATACCCCAGCGCACCACCGGATACCAGCATGAACACAATAGCAATAATAATCACTGGGCTTTTCTTTTTTTTCTTCTTTCCCTCTTTTTTCATAACTTCCCCTCCTTGAGAATTTATCCTCTTCCATACCTTACTTTTTCGTATTTCTCTGTTAAATCATCAATATTTTCCATTGGTCGTATTTTGTCCGATATAATCTCCGGCGTGTAATGCGGCCGTACTCTAAAGCCTGTTTTGATATGGCTGTTGACCTTTTTGATATATGCTCGCCGCACAGGGTGCTTCGCGCCTATTTTAAAACGCGGCAGCAGCTCTTTAAAATCTCCCAGCACAAATTTTAGCTTGCTTATGGCATCCTCCGGCATTAGCGACTGCTTGCCGGCCTCGTCTTTTTTGAAAAAGGATTTATAAAGTCTGTAAAACAGCCCGATTACAAATGCTGCCGCCATTGCTATCAGTCCAAAAGCGGCCAAAAAACCAACAATGGTGTGCAATATAGTGTCAAGCATATTTGGCTCTTCCGGTTCTACACCCTCACCAAACTCTATCTCGCCTTCGCCAAGGGGTATATCCATAGGTAGCGGCATATCCTCTATCAGCGGCATATCTCCCACGCAACTCTGCAAAATAAATGCTGCAAAAAGGAAGGGTAGCATAACAATATCACGCAATAGCCGCAACAAAATCATCACCGCTGCCTGGCTAGGAAAAAATATAGATAATGCACCAAAAATCACAATAATAATCAAAAACACTGTGATAAGCATATTGCTGACCGGCGATATATTTTCGGATTTTTTATGATTCTCATTTAATAAACCCAGACCAAAGCGCATGTTATCCAGATGTGTATATAACACCACAGCAGCCAATACAATTAGGCTGCTGATATTAAGCAAAATACCTACAACTTCTATCTCTGGCCTATATGTAACATATAAAAACGATAACGCTGCCAGCACACCAATAACCCATGCCGCCGTACCGCCGTGCATATTCCATTCGCCTTTGCCCTTTACAGCCAGCGAATAGATAGTAATAGCAGTAGCAAATCCTACAAACAGTGCAAATGTCCACACATTAGGCAAAAAAGACCACACATTAGGCAGAATTATTAAAGGCATAGCAAGCACCGGCACATGAGCCGCGATAAAGTACCGCATTTTTTTGACTTTTTTGCGTATGTACAGCATTATAAAAAACGGTATGACCACAAGCAAGTATATCCATGGCATACGGTTATGAATCATGGCATATATAAACGCAAATAAATTGAAAAACACAAGAAAAGCCACCGTATTTGACAGCAAATCCATTAATAGCCTGCGTTTTTCCATCACAATGCCTCCCAGATGCGCAATGTATCTGTTTCTATGATGTCAATATCATCATCAATGCCCTTTTGCGTAGGCACAATAACAGATACCGAAAGGCCACGGCGTTTCATATCATCCACGGCATCTCGCAAATCCTGTTCAAAATACGGTGAGATTATCAGATACACAGGGTTTTCACCATCATCGCGAAGGTTATTCAAATATGGCGAAATATGCCCTACTCTAAAATTAAGGCTAATACGCGCCAAAGCCTGAAAAATCTTGTACATGTGGCTATGACCCTCACCGGCCTTGATGGCAATATTGTCAGCTGACAAAATGTCCTTGCCATTGGTATACATCCCAAGCTTCACACCTTGCCCTATATATCTTTCAACCATTGTTGCCGCCAAGCGTATGGACTGCTCGTAAAGTTCAAATTCGGGATATGGGCGGTTATATTCCAAATTCAGCACAATTTCCAGCCGTTTTGATGATGTTGGCGCATGAATATTTACCATCAACTGCTGAGCAACAGCTGTAGCCTTAAAGTTTATATCGCGCATGGGGTCTGTTGATTGGTATTCACGTATGCCACGAAATTCGAAGGGGTCGGGATTTATTAGACTATTAGAAAGTATGGTTGCGTCAAGATTTTTGTAAATTAAGTTGATGTCTTCGTTGCCATCAAGAAGCTTAGGAAACACCGTCAACTCCGTGTAGTTTTCAACATTCTTGTTAAACCGTCGATTATAAAGCAGATTACTACATGCCATGGTAATATTGCGCAAGCGGTAATATCCGCGCTTTGTACACACAAAGGACATCTTGCGCTTTATACTTTGATACATCATTATGCTAAAAAGGTCACTTTGGTAGTGCGCATCGGACACATTTTTTTCATTGTCATTTTCAAATACTAGGTTGCGCGACACATTAAATTTTACAAATACCCAGGGTAGTGGCAGAAATTTGTTGTTTAATAGCTCTTCGTGCAAAGACAGGGAGTCACCTTCAAAGGCCTCCTTGGATGAAAATTTAAGGTCAAGTATCAGGCCCTTGTCCCAAAGCCTGTTGTACATATGGTTTTGCAGCATTATTAGGCCAAATACTACTAGGCCCATAAATAAGATAATCATTTAGGTTCTCCTAATGTGATGGAAAGTGAATTTCTCCTGTCCAGTCCAATATGCCGCCAAAGTCATATACATTTATATATCCCAGCGCAACTAATATATCGGCAGCATCAGCAGAGCGATTGCCGCTTCGGCAGTATATCAGGATAATTTGCTCCTTATTCGGTATCATAATAGTTACGGCATCTGCCAATTCATCAATGGGTAGAGACACGGCATTAGGTATGTAACCTGTGTTGAACTCCTCAAGTGTGCGTACATCAAGGATTATCACATCTTGATATGCCATGATATACATAGCTTCGCTGGGTGTAATTGCTTCACTACTTATAGTTTCCGGGGTTGTAGTTGTTGTGGGGGTTGCATCACTGCAGCTGGCCAATATTGCGACAAGTACTGTCAACATGCCAATGATAATTATATATCTTCTCTTCATGACTTCCTCTTCCATTCCTCCACAGGCGCTGTGGTATTTTCTATAATCTCGTTTAATATGGATATTGTTGCCTCGCGGCGGCTGCGTATGCCGCCCTTTAATACCATGCGATGTGGAAATACATATGGTATCAAATATAGTATCTCTTTTGGCGTTACAAAATCCTGCCCGTTTATAGCACAGTAGGAGCGGGCTATCTTCGCCAGTGCCAATATACCACGGGTAGATATGCCAAGTTCTACAGCCTCATGACCACGAGTCTTTTCGGCTATTTCAGCGATATATGCATATATGTCATCGTGTATGTAAACTTGATTTACGCTTTGCTGTAAACTAAGCATCAATTGTTTGTCGCACACAGGGACAACCTCATTTAATGGCTGTTTTTCGGCAAATCTCTGTAAAATCCGCACGGTTTCTTCTTTGGTAGGATATCCCAGATTCAGTTGCAGCAAAAATCTGTCCAATTGCGCTTCGGGCAAAGGGAATGTGCCCTGTATTTCTATAGGATTTTGAGTAGCTATTACGAAGTATGGAGCAGGAAGCATATATGTGGTGCCATCCACCGTAATTTGCTTTTCTTCCATGGATTCCAGTAGGCCGGATTGTGTGCGGGGTGTTGCGCGGTTTATTTCATCCGCCAATACGATGTTGCTAAATAGGCTGCCTTCGCGGAATGTGAAATCGCCGTTTTTTGGATTATAGAAATTGATACCTGTTAGTTCAGACGGCAGCAAGTCCGGCGTAAACTGCACACGTGAGAACTCACATTCAAAAGATTTTGACAGGGCCTTTGCCAGCACGGTTTTGCCGGTTCCAGGTACATCTTCCAAAAGCACATGTCCACCGGATAAAAATGCAGCCAGTATCAACTTTACTTCCTGTGTTTTGCCCAGAATCACGGTTTCAATATTTTTGATAACGGCATCCATGGTCTCTTTTGTCTTTGTAATTTCCACAACATCACCTCTTGGTTTCAATTATAGGACAATTTTAGGATAAAGGCAACCTTATTTCACATTTAAAGCCTCGACCTTTGTATTTTGCTTCATAAACTCTACAAGCGATATAGGGTCAATAAAGCCTTCATTTTTCCTTATAGTAAATTTGAGTTGTATAACCTTGCCACCGCGTCCTTTTTTTCCATAGGGTTCGTATGTAAAAGTTATATCGGTGTTTTCGGTTAGAGCTACCTGGCAAGCATCCAATACCCAGCGTCTAAAATCACCGTAACGCGGGTATTCTGTTGGTTCTATACCCAAAAGGTTTTTGAGCTCAACCACAGGTATTATTCTTTCACCCACTCTTTCGTATTGCTTTAAAATTTCGTACATGCGCAGCTGGTTAGCACTTTTAAGGCGCAGGGCATTCCATAGTTTATATGAAAAATAGCGGTCTTTGAATTCAAACATTAGGGGCAGGGCTTTGTCGTGGGCGTCTATTTCCACATACCAGCCGTCCTCGTCATCCATATCTACTACGCATTGCTTAAATAACTGAAAACCGGTGTAGCCACCTGTATCATTGGGTACATTAACAACTTTGGCAAGTAGGGCATTGGTAATAGCCTTCATATGGTCGATATTAACACGTCCAATTTCCATGATGGTCTTAAAGTCTTCAATAGGAAAACGTACAACTCTGGTTCCTTTATCAGATGGGTTTATTTTACTAAGATAGATACTGAAAAAACGCAGCTCTTGCAGAGACATGGTATTGGCTCGAATCTCATTTAACACATTGCGTTTTGTTACAACATAATTATCTTTTATTTTCAGCATAATTTCAACCCTCTCTCTAGTTTTCCACAAAGTTAACAACAAGATATCCACAATTATATTATAACTTAACGAGGAAGTCAAGGCTTCTCGGTATAGTGCAAATGAGTCTCGTTAAGTATGCAAATGAATCTCGTTAAGTTTGCAAATGAATCTTGTTAAGTCAAGGAAAGTTGCACTTTGTTTTCTTTATAATTCCAACCTTCAAAGGTTATCCACAATTTTATCAACATGTTATCAACATATTCACAATCAATTAACAAGATATTTTCTATATCCTATGTATGATGCAAATGAATCTCGTTAAGTATGCAAATGAATCTCGTTAAGTATGCAAATGAATCTCGTTAACTTGACGCTGAAACCCGCTCTAGGTGCGGCATTGCTGGCACGGAAAACAAGTATAAAACAAGTATAAAACAAGATAAATAATGTATGTATATATGCGCGCGTAACAAACAAACTTTTTTGCAAAATTTAATGCTAAAAATATATTGACAGCAAGATACAGCTATGGTAACATATGAATATATGCTCATATGATTAATAATGGGAGGGAGACAATGGCAACGGATGATAAGATTCATTGTAATGACTGCTGCATAGCGTCCGATAGACTTGAACAAATACGCAACAACATGGTTAGAGATGAGGTTTTGTATGATTTGGCCGACTTTTTCAAAGTATTAGGAGAGTCCACTCGTTTGAAAATTATGTACGCTTTGGCAAATGGCGAGGTGTGCGTGGGCGAACTATCAGAAGCGTTGAATATAAGTCAATCCTCAGTATCTCATCAGTTAAGGATTTTAAGACAAAACGACCTGGTAAAATTCCGAAAACAAGGTAAAACCGTTTTCTATTCATTGGATGACGCACATGTGGAAGGCTTGTTAAATCAAAGCTTAGAACATCTGTTGCACAAAAAAATATATGATTAGGTGGTTAGTATGTCAAATATAGTTTTGAAAGTTGAAGGTTTGGATTGTGCGCACTGTGCGCAGAATCTAGGCGACAAGATATGCAAATTAAAAAATGTCAAAAACGCTGATATTAGCATAATCACAAATAAGCTTAATATACAATACGAAAATATAGGCGAAATTGAACTGATTTGCCAGGTAAAAGAAAAGGCCGAAGCCATGGGTGTTGAGATTGTGGATGATATCAAGCCGCCCCAAAGAGCCTTTGGCAGCCTTGATAAATCCTTAAAAGTTCGGCTTGCGAGGTATCTTGCTGGTGGCATAATGTATATCATAGCCTTGTTGGCCACAAATTTTGGCATAATTGATTTAAGCAACGTGCTGGCCCATGAGATGTTTGGGCGAAGCTGGTCTTTGGCAAACTGGTTATTTATCGCCAGTTATTTAATATTTGGCGCGGATATTTTGACTAGAGCCGTACAAGGTATAATTAGACGCGATGTATTCAACGAGAATTTCCATATGTCTATTGCCACCATTGGTGCGCTGGTTATTGGGCTATACTACGAGGCCGTGCTGGTTATGATTTTCTTCCAGGTAGGTGAGTTTTTTCAAGATATGGCTGTAAATCGTTCCAGAAAGTCCATCAGCGACCTAATGAACATAAAAGCTGAGTTTGCAAATGTCGTGAAACCTGATGGTGAAATTGTGAAACTAGACCCGCAGGAAGTCAAAATCGGCGATATAATCCTTGTAAAACCAGGTGAAAAGGTGCCGCTGGACGGTGTGGTTACAGAAGGCTCAAGTCAGGTAGATGCCTCATCGCTTATCGGCGAATCTGTGCCAAGGTCGGCTCGTGTAAACGACGAAGTGCTAAGTGGCGTAATAAATCTAACTTCCCTGCTAAAAATCCAAGTAACCAAAGATTACAGCAATTCCACGGTGGCAAAAATAATGGATATGGTGGAAAATGCTGCCGCTAAAAAGTCACAAACAGAGCGCTTTATTACGCAATTTGCCAGAATATATACCCCAATAGTTACAATAGCTGCTGTATTACTCATGTTTGTGCCTCTATTAATGTTTCCTGGTACCGAGCACAACGAATGGATACTGCGCGGCATAATATTTCTAATGGTTTCTTGTCCATGCGCCCTGCACCTTTCTGTGCCGCTCAGTTTTTTCAGCAGCATTGGCTCTTCGTCCAAACAAGGTGTGTTAATGAAAGGCAGCACCTTTGTACAAAACCTCAGCGAAATAGGTATTGTGGTGTTTGATAAAACAGGCACCATCACCAAAGGTGTTTTCAATGTGGTGAAGGTTGTAACCGAAAGAAAAATCAACGAAGAGCAGTTGCTGGCCACTGCCGCATCTGTTGAGACTTTTTCTAACCATCCTATAGCCAAGTCCATAATAGCTGAATGTGAGAAAAAAGACATAGCTATACCAAAATCCGAATCCGAAGACTTTGAAGAAATACACGGAAAAGGTTTAAGGGGTACGGTAGAGGGAAAGGTGGTTCTGGCTGGAAATGCAAAGCTTATGCGGCAATATGGCATTATGTTCAACGAGCATCAAGGTTCTGGAAGCGTGGTATATGTGGCCAAAGACAGCGAATATATGGGTTATGTAGTGATATCTGATGTGATAAAAAGCGATTCTGCCATCGGCATAAAACAGCTGAAAGAGGCCGGGGTTAAGAGAACAGTTATGCTAAGCGGTGATAGAGAAGAAACCGCAAAGGCTGTTGCGGCCGAGGTAGGTATTGACGAGGTATATGCACAGTTGCTGCCTGATGAAAAGGTCGAAATGGTAGAGCAACTGTACAAAAAATACCCCGGTGAAAAAATTGCCTTTGTGGGTGATGGCATTAATGATGCACCGGTGCTTAGTCGTGTGGATGTAGGTATTGCTATGGGTGGCATTGGCTCCGATGCGGCCGTGGAAGCAGCCGATGTGGTTATTATGACCGATGAAGTATCTAAATTGTCAACGGCAATAAGAGTTTCCAAGAACACAATGAAAATAGTGCGGCAAAACATTGTTCTGGTAATGATTTTGAAGTTTGGGGTACTGGCTTTAGCGGTCTTTGGCATGGCTGATATTTTACTGGCTGTTTTTGCTGATAGCGGAGTGGCACTTTTGGCAGTCTTAAACTCGATGAGGAAAAAATAGGCTAAAAAACGATTTTAAGCATAGAATTTTTAAAATTACGACCCCATTTGACATAAACCTACCCTCAAAAAATAAAATGCCCCTAAGATGCCTTAAAATGCATTGTAGGGGCATATGAAGTTTTTTGACATTATTTGTAATTTATTTTCCTTGGTTTTCTATGTAGTTTTCGACAATGGTATTTATCAAATCGTTGACACTGGTACCTTTGTTTATTGACATTTCCCGAAGGCTGGCATAAACAGACGGTCGTATCAGCATGTTAAATCGCTTGCTTTTGGCCTCAAAAACTACGGGCATCGCACGAAAGTTATTGCCAGCATTCCTAACATCCCTCATATCTCTGGTATCTGGAACCTTGATTTCTGGCTCTCTTTCTGCCGTAGCTTCCCTGCTCACAACTTCAGGTCTGCTCATAAACTGCAATGCCGGATTGTCTTTAAAACTCTTTTTACTCATCGGCCGCACCTCCTTCCAAGACCTCTTTTAGGAAATTGCCATAATCTTCGGCGGCATTGCTCTTGGGCGCATAGTTAAAAATGCTTGTACGGCTTAATTGCGCCTCTTTGATAGAGATGTTCTCGCGAATGGGGTTGGAATAAAATTTCGCACCCAGGTTTTTAGCTTTAAACCTTACCATGTCTGTAATATCCCTTGTTAGTACTGCGCGCGGGTTGTGGCGTGTCAACAATATGCCTTTAACCGTCAAATTAGGGTTGGTGTATTTCTTCACGGTATCAACGGTTCCCATCAACTGTTCCATGCCTTCCAGGCTGTAAATATCCGCCTGTGCAGGGATGATGATGCTGGTGGATGCCGTCAATGCGTTTACGGTAAGTATGCCAAGCGCCGGAGGTGTATCCAGGATTATGTAATCATACTCATTTTCCAGGGGTGCCAAGGCTTCTCTTAGGCGAAACTCTTTACCTACTTCAACAATAAGGGTATCTGCACCAGCAAGTGATGAGCTAGAAGCCAGCACATGCTTGTCGTCAACTATGCAGATGGCTTCTCTGGCAGAAACTTTGTTAAGCAGCACATCCAATATGCTATATTCTGTTTCATCTGCGTTTAAGGTCTGGCTTAGATTGCCTTGACCGTCCAAGTCTATAAACAGCACACGATATCCATGCATTAACATACCGCATCCCAGCGCATGGGCTGTGGTAGACTTGCCAACACCGCCCTTTTGGTTGATGATTGATATAATCTCCTTCATACGGACCTCCTCTATGTGTATAGCTGTATGCACATATGTGTATACGTATGTGCATGGGCATATCTGCATACACATATATACATTATAACGCAATTTGCAGAAAAATCAAGCATTTTCGTAAAATTTTTATGTTGAATTATTGCATATTTATGGTATAATTGGCAATAATTCACATGAATATCAATTACAAAGGGTGGATGATGACAAATGAAAACCATAAGAACATTAGCAGGCGAAATTGGCGTAACAAAGCAGGCTATTTTTCAGAAGATGAAAAAAGAGCCGCTAGCAACGGCCTTAAACGAACTGACAACAAAGGTTGGCGGTATTGTTTATGTATATCCGGAAGGTGAAGGTATGATAAAAGAGCAATTTCATAAAATGCAGCCGATGCAACCGGTATTTACGATTGGACATGTTGAGAGCGATGGAGCCGGTGGTAATATGTTTAAAGAACAACTGGACAGAAAAGATAGGCAGCTGGATGCATTGAATTTGCATATATCTATAAAGGATAAACAAATAAAGGCCCTGCATAAGCAAATAGAAGAACTAAACAAAGCCCTAGTTATTTCGCAAGAACAAACAAAGGCTGCCCAAACCTTGCATGCGGCTGATATTCATAGAGAAATTGTAGAAAAGCTGATAGCAAGCCAAGAAGAACCCAAAAAGCGAGGCTTTGGGAGGAAAAAGTCTAAATCAAATACACCGCAAGCAGAATTATAGCAAATACACCGCCAATAGATACACATATGCTCCTAAAGCCCAAATCAAAACCCTTGATTTTTTTGAAAAGCTTGCTTTTGGACACATAATACCTGTAAATAAAATATCCGGCGGCCAGGCTGGCAGCGAATATTCCTACCTTCTCAAAATATCCAGCCAAACTAACATCAGTATGCACGCCAAATAGAAAATATACAAACTGGCCGCTGAAAATACCACCCACAAGGCACATAAAACCCAGGAATAGCACTGCAAGCTGCTTATGCATATCTATTTTTACATCGGCCACTTCGGCTGGCGGCTGGCCTGCCAACATGGTGGAATATTTCACAAAAGATATTATGGTGCCAAGCGACATGAAAATAAGTATGCCGTTCATAACAGGGTGTTGCGCACCATATGTGATTAGATATTTGGATATCATGCCATTAAACAGCGGTGCGCCGGTAATGCCAAATACGGCCATTAAGGTGGCTGCGCCAAGTATCGGGTATCGTTTCAATACCCCGCGTATTTTGTATACATCCCGGGTGCCGTATGCTTTGATTAACAAGCCCGCACCAAGAAACAGCCCGCCCTTGAAAAAGGCGTGGTTAAATACGTGGTACAATGCGCCGGTTTGTGAGATATAGTCCGGCATATTAAGGCCGGTCATGATAAGGCCCACCTGCGATACGGTATGATACGCTAATATCAGCTTGATATCGGATTGAGACATAGCCAGTATAAAACCGCCAATGCCTGTGATTATGCCAAGTATCATAAAGAATTCGGATGCTGAAACTCCTTGGAACACATCTTGGAAGCGTATGAATAGATACACGCCGCTTTTGATATGCACGCCGGATAAAAGTGCGGAAACCGCAGGAGGTGCGCCTGGTGTGCCGTGTGCTTTAGGCAGCCAGCTAAACAGTGGCAGCAAAGCGCATTTTAGCGCAATTGTGACCATTATGAAGGCATAAGGCAATATCTGGGCGGATTCGGGATGATTTTCGGCCAGCACTTGGGCCGCCAAGCCCATATCAAGTACGCCCGTCAACATATACACATAACCCACGCCAAAAAGATAGAATTTTATGGCGACGATATTTACCATCAGGTATATTATGCCGTCATACATAGCGCGGTTGCCGCGGTTAAACATTATCAATATAGCAACAACCAAGGTAACAACTTCTATCAACACAAAAATATTGAAAAAGTCCCGCGTTAAGAATATGCCGATAAGCGCAGATTGCCAAAGAAACATCAACAACCAGAAAAATTTGCCGTTTTCCTGCGTAAAGCTGTAAACAGAGGCTACAAGAAACATAAATGTTGTTAACAGGATAAAGACGGCGGACATGGTATCTGCGCGCAGCACAACACCCATTACACCCTGATAGCCGCCAACCATGGTTACAACATCACCATCTCGGCTAAGCGTAAACAGATAATACGAGAAAATAACCAAACCAAGCTGCGCGATTATGGCAATTATGCGGCCAACATTCGCGCTGGAAAAGAGATATAGGAAAATGGCTAGCAAAACCGGTATTATTACGAAATAGGTAAGCATAATTATTCCCCTGTACTTTTTTCTTTGAGTGTATCCCAATCTGTTGTTTTTACTTTGCGTACCAGTGTTATCAGCATTACGATATTTGCGGCTGTTACGGACATGCCGATGATAATTGCTGTTATCATCAATGCCTGCGGCAGCGGGTCTGCTATATATGCCATATCGTGCTCCAGAAAATGTCGCACAGGCGGCACCATGCCCACCCTAAAACCAAGACCCACCCAAAAGATGATTACGGCCATCTCCAAAATACTAATGAAAACAATGGATTTTATCACATTTTTGCTGGTGATGATGCCATAGAAACCAATGAAAAACATGACAAGAGCAAAAATTTCTATTGCGGAGATATCGGAAAGATTCATTTGCTGACTTCATCTCCTTTCGGTTGCTTCACTCGCCAGTCTTCCAGCCTTTCTATGCCTACATATCTATAGAACAGCAAGGTAAAGCCGCAGGCCACCTTCAAGCCTATCAGGGCATTCATGATAACCAAATAGACATTTTGGAAATATACCAGCATATGTTGTGGAATATAGGCCGCAGTACCCAGAAAAATGCCCACAATAGCGAAAAGCACAATGCTTACAAATACCAGTTCTTCCATGCGCAATATTTTGCCGATGGGTAGGTCGAAGATATTATATATCATGTAGCGGCATATAAAGAATGTGGCCACTGCAACGCCGCCCTGGAAGCCTCCGCCGGGCGTTAAAAAGCCGTTGGCAATAAGGTATATGCCCAGCACCAATATCAGCGGTGTAATGATGCGGATGATGAATATAGCCAGGCCGGAGCGATTAATATCGCTGTGTATGCCGTCTGCGATGGATGCCCTCTCAAACCAGGACATGTGCAGCACAGCCACAACAGCCACAACCAACACTAATGCCTCGAAAATGGTATCATATACGCGATAGCCAAGATATATGGCTGTAACAGCATTTTCACCACCCATTTCTGTCATAAAGCGGGTTACATATTGCTCCATAAGGTAGGTATTATGCTCCGAGCCCGGCGCAAAATACAACACCAGACCAAAAATAGCTGCTGTAAATACAAGCGGCATAGCATAAAACACGATTTTTTTGCTTTTCTTTTTCTTCTCTATTTTTTCCTCTTGGCTCATATCAAGCCCTTGCGTGAGATTGTAGTATTTCTCCGCACCTATCACAAAAAATATGGTGGCGAAGGCGGATATTGCAATTTCGGCCATGGCTACATCTGGGGCGCCCAAAATAAGCAGAGCGGCACCAGCCACCAGCGAATAGACACCAAAATAAATGATGACCCTGCCCACCTTTTGTTCCAGCAATATCATCAGGGCTGTGGCTATCCAAAATAGCATGATTGCGTATATCATAGGCCATCCCCTTCTTGATTGGCTTCGCCTTTATATGGGTCGGAAAGTTTGTGGCCGCTTACATAGGCTGAGCGTGCTATCATATGACCCACAAGTGGAGATAATATCAATATGGTGATAACGATTAGCAGTAATTTTCCCGAGAAAAAACTAAACCCGTGCTTGATAGCCAAGCCGGACAGAAAAACCACGGCGCCAACAGTATCAACCTTGGACACCACCAATATGCGGGCATAGAAGCATTTAAAGCGAAAAATGCCCAATATGCCGATAAACATAAATATCATGCCTGAAAACATAACGATAAGGCCGATAATTTCAAGCACTGTGCTTATACTCATTTTCGCTTCCTCCTTCGCTTTCTATCTGCAAAGAAAAGGGCAATATATATTGTGCCTATAAAGCCGGAAAGTGCGTATATGATGGCAAAGTCCAGCAAAAAGGCGGTTTCGTATATAGATGCATATACAATGATAATTATCACAATTTTTGTGGCCACAATATTCATGCCAAGCAGCCTATCCCATATACTAGGGCCTTTTATAAGGCGAATAAAGCACAAAAATAATATGGCTATCATGCCCCAAAATATCACGTTCATTGCGATATCTATTATATTATCCATGGCTTTTCACCTTCATTTCTGTGCTTTTAGAAGCCTGTTTTCTATTTTGCCCATAATTTGCTTGCCGGGGTCTTTCGTTTGCTCAACATCCGGGGCATCTATCGGCCTAAGCCACAATATGGTCATTTTTTCATCTTTTAGCTCAAGTAACAAAGAGCCGGGCGTAAGCGTAACGGAATCGGCCAGCATAATTCTAAGAGAGTCGTTTTCTATGCCGGTTTCAACCTGTACAATATCTGTTTTTGCTCCAAATAGTATGATTTTGCTTACATATATGCTTGCTGAAAAAATTTGACCAAGTAAAAAGAATGGATATGTGGCCAGCTTGCCAAAATTAACACCCTTAATTTTCTCAAGCGGTAAAAATTTTCTGCCAAAAAAAACACAGACAACGCTGATTGCGAAGCCTGTGGTTATAGTTATAACAGACAGGCTTTCAACCAAAATTATCCACACAAAAGTAAGAGCCAAAACGATGATAATATTGCCTTTGCTCATACTCCAGCCCTCCTTAAACGAAATGCCGGTTTAATGCGTTACTGTGAAAGCACTGTATTTGCAAAATTATAAATCAAATATATGAATTTGTCAAGCAATTTTTCGATGGCACAAACCAAGGCCGGGATGTGCATCCCGGCCTTGGTTTGTGTAATTATCTGCTTTCTATTTTTTCATCTTTCTTCTTTTTTGTCAATGCAATCGCAAGCAATGCCGACGAAGAGAGAATCAAGGCTACAGAAGAGGCAATGATGCCTGTGAAGGTTTGTCTGTCACCTGTTTCAGGGTTGCCCACATCTTGCATTATGATGGCCTCTATCAAGATATGGCCGGAATCTGCCAGGATAAGGCCTGCATCATCCAAAACCCAATCTCCCGGTGAGCCTATGGCTGCCATTATAAAACCTATGATATCTTCGATGTCATAGCCTTCATCAAACATTCTGGCTATTTCTTCCATAGCAAAGGCCGGTATTGGTATGTCAATGTTTTCTATTAGGTCGTATATTGTTATAGGTCTGTCATAGCCGTTATTGTTGTAATCGAACACAATTGGAAAATCACTGTCTGCGCTCGGCTCACCATCATCTGCGACTATGCCATCTATATCAGGCTCTGCAACAACCGGTGGTAGGATTGGTTCAGGTATAGCTATGGGCAGCTCAGGCTCCGGTGTTGGAGCAGGAGGCGGTGTAGTTGTGGTGCCCGTTCCTGGGCCACCATTACCGCTTCCACCGTTGGCAGCACCATTTGTGTCACCATTACCACCATTACCATTGCTTCCATTTGCTCCACCATTACCATTACTGCCATTCCAGCCGCCATTACCACCGTTGGCTTGACCATTAGTACCACCATTAGTACCATTACTGCCATTGATATCACCATTGGTACCATTATTTCCATTAGTACCACCATTAGTACCACCGTTATCGTTGCGAGTTATTGCTCTCCAGCTGGCAATGGCAAATACGTCTTCATTCAGAGAACGGATGGAGGTTCTTGCACTTCTTAGGTTTGTTGCAGGTTGCCCCGACATGCCTTGATGCACAGGGTCTTCATAAAGCGGAATTGTGCTGTCTTCATCAGCCCAGAATGTCCAGCCATCGAAAACATATCCCTGGGAATACATACTTCCAACGAATATATGCACCGCATTTCCTTGTGCAATTTGCACCGATGGGCCGTTTCCTGAAGTGCCTGCATAGTGGTTAGGAGCAGTAGTGCCGGCAGGATTGTTAGGCACCACCGTTACAAATGTGGCACGTGCCCAGTCAACCCTAAGTTCTACATCATTGCCTGGCATGTCAAATGCTACGTTAGGGGTGGCATTGATTGCCGGCGTAGAAGCTCTGTTCCAAGTAAGCGGATCTGGACTTGCCCCAAAACCGCTTATAGCTGTCCAGCCTGGAGGGTTTCTAAATGCTGCAGATGATATACCGGATACATATTCTGCCGGGAACCTCACATTTGATAGTGTTACGTTGTCGCCGGATATGGCGATGCGCGTTTGGCTATGTACCCTGCCGGAGCCTTGCAAATGGTGATGTGTTGTTACATAATGGCGTATGTTAAATATCGGATCTGTAATGGTTTCTATGGCCCATAATGCAACAACATGAACATCATGTGTAGGCATAATGAAGGTTACTGCCGAGTTACCAATTTGTCCGTTAGGTATTGCCGCTGGGAATCTAACCGCGCCATCTCCAAATACAGGCGGGCTAAATGGCGCCAATATGTTGCTGACCGCACCTCTTGGTTGCATTGCGGCCACGACAGCAGGTGTCATTGGATTACCTGCATCATCAAAGAATCTCCAGCCTACTACTCTGTAGCCTATATTTGCAACGGCTGTCACACGTACAAGCCTTGTTGCAAAAGATTCATTTTGATTGCCATCGGCTGTTCCGCCAATGATATTAGTTGCAACACCCGGAAGTCCTGGTGCGCTGGTTCCGTAGTTGAAATTGCCTGTTGTAATTTCAAATAACCTTGGCGTTACTGTGAATGTTACCGTGAAGGAAGCAACAATCACATTGCCTTGGCGCACTTCGATAGTTGCGTTGTATATTCTTGGTGTATCTGGTGCTGTTTGCGCAAGACCGTGTATTGGTCGCACGTAGAAGCCTGCGGTGTCACCTGGATTGCCGCTGCTCATTAGATTAAACAGAGGCATCTCCAGCGAACCTATGCCATCAGGGGTTGCAGACATTACAAATGGGTTCGTCGCACTGCCCGGTAAGCCTGTTTGGTTGGCTGCATTTGCTGTAAGTCTCAATGTTAAGCCGTTTATGTCGGAGTCGTGAAGGTTTTCCAACACAAAATTATGTGCCCTGTCTATTGCCTGTGCCGGGGTATAACCATGCTCAAGGCTTGGTATGATAATATTTCCGCCTGCAATATTTATGTTGTTGCCCACTGTATCGAAATTGGCAGTAAGCACAAGATTTGCGCTTGGCATTGTGAATGGATTGCTTGACGCTGCCGCGCTCCAGCCATCAAATAACCAGCCGCTTGGAGAAACCGGGCGCGGCACATTAATTGCGCCGGATGCCGCAGATGTAGCAGGGTATGTGGCTATTGTTCTGCCAAAATTGATATTGGTTGTCGGCAACGCACCAAATACTGTGTTGTTGGTTCCGGCAGCTAGAACATTATCCCATGTGGGCACGCCTGCCGGGCCCGCTGTTGTAAAGCTTATGCTGCGCTGCATTAACACGAAGTTGGCGACTATGGTTCTGTCGGAGCGTATATTGGCCATTTGTGTTGATGGTGTGGCTGTATTTGCCAGCACACCTTCTGTTGTGCCACCACCTGTCCAATTTACAAATCTGCGGCCATATAGGTTGCTGGTGCTATCAAGCACATAGTGTTGGTTGTTGATGGTTGCAAGTGTAACTTCATTGACGGCAAAAGGTGCTATGTTAACGCCAAATGGTATGTTGTTTATTGTGCGTGTTTCTGCCAATGCATTGTCGTAATCTCTGTATTCGACAGTTACTGTGTGGCGTGATAGATTCCAATATACAAGTGCCTGATACGATGCACCCGGCGTTAGTATGTCGAATGTCACACTTGCACCTGGTGTGGTTAGGTTAAGTATCTCTGTTACCGTTGCCGGTGTACCCGGAACCGTAGCTATCACCCTGATACGATATAGCGACAATCCCGCAGCCGGTGCAACAGGCACGGGGAATGTAACGGTGTCGGTAAGGTTATAGTTTGGATTTTGGAAGTCATATGACTGGCCAAATGGGTTGTGGGTGTTAAGAACAGGCGTTGCAACCCTTTCTACCACCCATGTTGCCGCATTTGCGACCTCTGGGTTGTGGTTGAAAGTTACCCCGGCAGGAATCACTGAAAATTCCACGCTTGCTGCCACTGGTGCTGTTATTGTTGATGTCCTAACATTTTCATTGGCTGTTGCTGTTAATGCAGCGGGCACCCAGGATGTTGCATCGGTTTCCCAGCCTGTGTCAGGAATGGCTGTGAAGGTTACATTTGTACCATTTAGCACCCATGCGCCTGTCTCCACAAGACCTTGACCGCTGGCTGTGATGCTCATGGTTACAGAACCGCCATCACCATTTGGTGTCGCGTTGGTAAAGGATATCCAATGCTCATATATTTCGGTAAAGGAAGCCATAATATTGCTGGTAATATCCAATATTGTGCCGGAATGTATTGGTGCATTGGGAGGTGCTATATGCCATGTGTTTATTGCCGGCCCTGTGAAGGTGTGGCCGACCGCGCCCGTTTGGCGGCTTGTAATTTGGAAGCCATTGCCTGTACCGTGATGCAACGGCGCTACATAGAAGCGCACGCTGGTGCCGGCAGGAACGGTTTCGCCTTGCGCTATTGACTGGTTAACGGTCCATGATGTTCCATGGCCAGCGGGCAAAGAATCTATCCTGGCAGATACATTGGCACCTATCCAGTTAATTTCTACACCTCGCCTTGTGAAGCCTACCGTAACATCTGTTGGGGCATTGATTATGGCATGTCTCACAGCATAATCAATTCCCGGCTGTGTTAACGCGGCAGGTGTCCAAGTAGTTGTTTGTACTTGCCAATGTGGTAAATCGGGACTAGCTGTAAATTCCACAGTTGAGCCTCGCAAGGCCCAATATGCCCCATTGTCAAATGGCAAACTACCGCCACCTATGAAGCCAAAGGATACACTGCCTAAGCCAGTACCGCTTACGGCCGCCGTAACCTGATGCTGCCAGTTATGAGAAATATTGTGGTATATCGTATCAAGAATCAAATCTGTGATGGTATGCACAGTTGTCCAGCCATCAGAAGTTATGTCGCTTACATTTATAGAAGGGGCTGTAAAGGTACCTGATTGCACAGCAACCGTGTAAGTGTATCTGGTGCGTGACCCTTCTCCAAATTCGCCGGGTATTGGTCTTGATTGGAACCGAACCTGCGTATTAATAGGTATTGGCTCTCCGGATGGTACCACGGTATAGTCATCAAGCACCAGGCGCACCTCTAAGCCATCGCCTGGTGGTGTGTATGTTACTGTTCTTGTGTTAAGTGCAAATTCTATATCGGCATGGATAGGGGTATATACAACGCCCGAACGTATTTGTGAGGCAGGATTACCAACCAATGTACCCCAGCTGTTATCCGGTGTTATCGTCCAGCCTGTGATAATATATCTTGGTGAAAACGGAACGGCATTTATACTAACTGTGGAACCCCTAGCGGCCCACTGCTGCGAAGCCGAAAGATTATGTCCTGTTCCAACACCGCTGGCACTGTATGTAATTTCATGATACCAATTGAATACGAAATATGCGTTTATGCCCGCAGTTGTCATTACAACAGGTGACGTGGTAACTGCCGGAACCCAGGTATTTTGCTGTCTCCAGGTGGTGCTTGGGTTTAACAGGGCTATACCTGTTGTGCCGTTAAGATTATATCTGCTGCCCACATTATAGCCAAAACTATTAGGGCCTGTGTCTATTGGCATGGTTTCGAAGGTGACTGTATACCCAACAGGAAGGTTTTGATTGTTGAATACTTCCACATTCGGCATACTTGGGCCGTTTACAAAGGCGCGTACGCGGCCGCCATAGCCTTCTTCATTAAATTGCAGCAGGCCATACAGCATCTGGTAGAATACCATAACATTAATGGGCTGCTCAACCACGCCTTCTATAAACTGCGAACCATTTGTAGCATTTACAGCAGATGTGGTGCCCCATGGGATAACAGTTGACCCCGCAAGCGGCATGGTTCTTACTTCCCAATCTGCTATAAAGAGACTTGGATGGTGATTCGGAGTACCCGTTACTCTTAAAGTTTGGCCATGCTCTATAACTGCTCCAAACATACTTGTATGCAAAAAGCCTATAGAGATATCTTCGGAAAATTCTGAACCGCCGCCGCCCGGAATGCCCACGCCGCCGATGCCGGTTCCTGAGCGCCCATGGCTTATATGATGCCACAGTTCAAAATTAAATGTGTATGCCACATTCATTACCGGCATTATGCGGGTAGCTATTGGCACCCAGCCATTGCCCCATTGCTCTCCGGTAGCAGAGGCAAAAATATCCGGTAATGGCAGTGGGGCACCTGTTATTGGACTCCAACTTCTAATGCGCCACATAGAAAACACGTTTTGAGCCAAGGAACCTGCGCGAGCGTAGAAAATTACTTCATCGCCTGGGAGTACATAGCCCCCGGAATTAACGATCTCTCCGTTTACCCTAGCCTCCATCTCTACAAATGCATCGTTGTTGGATAGATATGTTACCGTGAAAGGCCTTGCTGTAAAGCCTACTGTTAGGTCTATAGGGGCTTCAAGTGAATCTACCGTGCGGGTTTCGATATGCGTTGTATTATCACGTGCGAAGGTGCCAATATCTTGGCTCCATGCGCCAACCGTGAATGTCGCATTTGGTGCGGCAGTGAAAACTACTGTGCTGCCGCGGCTAACCCAATCAACAGGGTGAATCAATGTTGTGATTGGTGTTGGAACTGTGCGTTGCGCGTTAATTGCACCGCGCGCTGCATCTCCTGCGGTTGCAAAATCAAATGCTACGCGATGCTCCCATGAAAATTCAAAGTTGAGGGTTAGGCCCGCAAGAGGCATTTCTGCGATATATGTCATTACTGGTGTATTTAATGTAACGGGTTGAACACCGAGAAGTTCGGGTATTGCAACAGCTATGGTGTATCTGCTGCCTGTATTATCACCGAACCCGGCTGCTATTGGTGCTGTATGGAATTCTATGTCCTGCCCAACAGGAACATTTGTTCCCGGCGGCACAAATTGGAGACCAAGTATCGGACCCATATCTATATATGCGCGTATACTGCCACCATTGTCTTGCAAATTGTAATTAAGTTGGCGGTATATGCGTGAAAAGCCTGCTGTTAATGTAATTGGAGCGGTAATTGTTACAGTGCGAGAGTTGGAGTCGGGCCCTGCGATATTCCAAAATGCTGCGTTAAATTCGTGATGTTGCGGTGGCGTACCTGTAAAGTGTAGAACAGTGTCACGTTCAATCCATTCAGATGCGCCTTCTGCAACAAGAACCCAACTTGGGTCTTGTGCAAACAATTGGCCACCTGCTGCACTGTCCGTATGCCTGTTATAAGTTACGAGGTGTTGCCAGAGAGGCATGCCTACTAATTGGAAGATAAAGTCCTCGGTCAAAGGCTCTGCGATTATGGTCTCCCAGTCATCGCCGGATATCCCTGTAAGGCTGCCTTGAATAGGAACATTGTCTATATCTGCCGTAACAAAATATCTGCTTCCTGGGCCGAAACCAAATTCTGACGGTATTGGCCTTGACTGCAAGGTGACGTTGGTAAGTGCCCTAAGGGTGGCAGGAGATGCCACAGGCACGCCATTGGCAAGAATTCTAAATTCAAGGCCATTATTGTTGGGCGGGGCTACTACATCAAAATACATATAGCCAAAGTTTATGTCAACATTAACGGGACTGTTGATGTCACCAATAATTCTGCGTCCGCCAATAGATGGAGCTGTCATATTAGATACTGCGCCCCAGTTTACAGGGGTTCTATCAATTGGCTCATAAACTTGATGCTGCGGCCAGTTTGGAACAGCTTCCAAGGTTACCTCGGAGCCACGCGTTATCCAGCCATCGCCCAATGGATATGTGTTGCTGGAAATAGCATCAACATAGTTTACATCAACAGTACCACCCGATGTTGCAGAATATGTAAACAAATGCTCCCAGCGAAGATTGCTGGTGTATATAGTAGTGATGTCATTGGGTGCGGGCTGGAATGGCCAATAACGGCTTGGCATTGTAAAATTGTGAAAATCAAGCCAGCCATCGTATTCTATCTCCTGCTGCATTACCGTTTCTCCGGCCAAAATAAATTCATGCGGGAAAATGGCATCAATGAAATATCTACTCCCGGCACCATAGCCAAAATCATCTGGTGCGGTTGTTGACGGTCTTGTTTGTAAGATTAGGTTGGCATTTCTGGGAACAAATACAGGAAGCTCTGCCAGTGTTATGTAGCGTGCGCCCAATGTACCCCAGTTGTTACTTGGGTAGTCGGCACGTATGCGTGCTTCTAGGCTATTACCGGGGTTTTGCAAGTCAAGCAAGCGCATATTAAACTCAAAATCTGCATAAACAGATATCGGGCCATAAACTGCGCCTACCAGGGTGCCCATTTCTATTTGGACATCCTCTGTATAACTCCAATCAGCTGGATTTATGCCGCTCCAACCAGTAAATATGGTTACTGGGTAGTTTGTTGTTTCGGCTGTGAAGGTTATATCGTCACCGCGGCTAATCCATGCGGTGGATGCATATCCGGGGCCTGTATGGTCTTCCATATTGCCTGTTGAAACGATATCAACAGAGCGCATCATGGTATATGCAGATGGTGGAACATAATCTACGGTAGATTCAACACGCACACGGTGCATCCAATCAAAATGAAGGTCGATAGTTGTATAACCAGGTTCCTTAATGTGGTCGGCCAACCATGTCCAGTTTAAATCATCACCATAAATATTTCCGGTTGTGCTCAATGGTATATTGGATGCAACAGTAAATCTGCTATATGCGTTGTTGCCAAATCCGCCGGACTCTACCCTTGCATCAATAGATATCACGGAATCCACACGAACTGAATCACCTGAATTAAGTTGATAAGTTACACCTGTAGCCCAGTCATGCCAGGTGGCATCTATTTCGCCGCTACCACCGGTTATATTAAAATAAACCGGGTAATGTGTGCGTACAAAAGCGGCTTCAACATCTGTTGGGCTAAGGATTTCTACCATTCTGTATGTATGGTCGGTATATGTAACTGTAAATGGTGGGTCAACAAACCACTGAGTATCGTCAAAGTCGTAATATATGGGTGGCGTGCCGGTAAATCTTACCAAAACACCATGTTGTATCCAATCATAAGGGGATATAATGGCACCTGTGTTTGCATCTTCTACATGCAGCGTACCAACATAGGGGCTGCCCTGCACCCGTTGGAAGCTCACATTATGCTCCCAGAGGAAGGAGAAATGCAGCTCCCCTACTATGTTAGTGGATGGGTCTGTTGGAGCAGGCATAGATATGGTGTGCAGGGGTTGCCAGTAATCGTCGTCTTGTTCTATGCCTGTGAGGTCTGTTATCAGGGTGCCGCCGTTGAAGATATCATCTATATATGCGGTGTATCTGGTTCTATATCCTTCGCCAAATTGACCGGGTTCCGGCCTTGCTTCAAAAGTAACCATTTGGTTGACATAGGCATAAACCCTATCCAACCCGTAAGGCTGTGGAATTCCATCTACAACTGCGCGTATTTGTGCGCCGTTATATGTGTCATTAAAATTAAATTGAAGCAAAATAGGTTGCAAAAATATGGTTACATCGTGAGGTGCGGAGATTTGTACATTTGCGGTTTCATCTGGAGGCCAGTTGAACCAGCCAGGATATATACCCCAGCTTCCGTGACATACCTCATACCCTAGTGGTACATATGCGCCAAAGGTTATGATACTGTGGCGCGGCACCCAACGTTCCATGCCGAATATTGCTGTTGGCTCCATATCATACCAGCCTGTGTTCCAGTCTGCCATCCACAAGGAGCCGTCGGTTGTGTGAGAAGATATATCGATATTGTATCTAATTTCATGTTCCCATTCAAAAGGATTAACATTGATAAATACCGTGCTGTTTACCCCATAAACTTGAAGTATATTTGTCCATTCGTTGCTCACGACAGGTGCGTCAATCAAACTAAAAATTGTATTTACGCTGCCAGATGTAATGTTTCCGGCAGAGCCCTGTATGTAATATTGGCTTCTGTCGTTAAAGCCAAAGCCATTGGGGCCAAACGGCATAGGTCTTGCTTGTAAATATATAGTTTCGTAATGGCGAACAGTAACGGGGCTTGTCATTGATGTGCGGGTAAGGCCGCCCGGAGTTTCGACCAATGCCTGTATTTGCGTGCCATAGCCAACTGTTGGAAAATGTACAGGAAATTCACTAATAGTCCAAAGTGGCTCTATGTCTATTGGGTTTTCGCCCTCTTCTATTACGAGCATAATTTCTCTTGTGGTAGAAGCTGTTCCGGTTTCTGTGTTATCAAAGAAAGTGATTAATGTTGATTCGTTTAAGGCAATATTTGATGTACCTAGGATATCTATTCTAAAATCTGTGGGTCCATCGTACAAAAGATGTGCAGGTATGATATTTCCAAAAAAGTCGATAGGATTAATTGCAAAATGAAAACCTTGCGGAAGATTTACTTGAACGTCAAGATTGCCCAATACGCCCAATGCAGTAAAATGGGTGTATAAGGCTTCATTAATATAACCTTCTATTGTGGCATAGCTATGTTGACCATGCTTGTTAACTACATTTAGGCCGCCAAAATTGCCGGAGCCTGTGTCTCCACTAATAACCGGAGGTAATACAACCGGAGGCAAAACAGATGGGCCTGGAATTGCCGGTCTTGCTATGTCATCATCGTCATCATTATCTTCTTCGTAATAGTCATCTTCGTATGTATCATCTTCATCATCGTCAAGCAATGGGTCTTCTTTTTTATCATCTAATTCTGGGGCATTATTATCAGGCGTGTAATCGTCGTCACTATCTTCTGATGTGGCTGCGTCCGAATCCGAAGTGTAATTGTCGTCCTCGTACATGTCTTGTGTAGGTAAGTTTAGTTCAATTTCGGTCAATTCGGGCTCTGCGTTTCCCTCGGCTTCCAAAGCTTCTACAAAACCATCATAGAATTCTCCTGCTGTGAAGGTGGCAGGCATATATGATGACAAAACAAATATAACAGCTAAAATTGATGCTACAATGCGCCTGAAGTATCTCTCCGCTGTTGTCCTCATGTTTTATTTCTCCTCTCATGCTTTTTCTGATGCCATCCTAGCAACAGCATTTGCTGTGATTTATGTGTATATGCATGTGTATATTGTGTATGTGTATATGATGTTCATATTTATTTCGGTGCCAAACAAAATCTTCTTTGTGGCTTTTTGCTGGAAGAAAGCCAACTTTTGCGCTCTGGCGATACGCACGTATATGGGAGTGCTTATAATACCACCTTTGGCAAAACCAGCTTTCTTCCGTAGCTAAAAGCCACATTCGTAGATTTTGTGTAGTATTGCATAAATCCTGGCATCATCTCCTTATCCTGTACTATATTTTCCTTATTAGTAAAACTTACATTTCACTGGCCGATGGCACAATGCATGCCCTGCGCTTTTTGGCACTTAAACCTCCCGGTAAGTGAGTATAAAAAGCGGTTTAACAGGCTTTGTGCGTTTGCCTTTGACATGTATAGCTTTACAACACATATCAAAGCTGATTTTTCTATAGGTATCCAGCCTTCATGTTTGTTGTAAAATTTTGTGAATTTGCATCAAAAATAAAACCTGTGATTTTAGGCGAAAATTGAGGTCAAAAAAGAACAAAAAATCGAGACCTTGGGTAGGGGCAGTTAAATTTTTCTTTGGTTGGTTTACATTGGGTTTGTTTAGATTTGTTGCATTGAAAGACCATCCAATGGTATCTTAAATATACCACAAGACGGAGATGAGGCAGATGCAATTCGGACAATAGAATGTCTTGCGCACGATTGAATATGTGCTTATAGCAAGAGCGGTGTTGAATTGCGATATACCTTATGATAAAAATGTGCGATTAAGTGTAAGGTAGATACGAGCTTTCTACAGGTGGCGGGCGAGTGGTGCCCGTTTCCAGCCAAGAACAGCGTGTATAATTGCACTTTTCTCTACGAAAAACATTATAGCATATCGGATAACAATTTGCAATAGATTTTTATGTTACAATTTGAAGATAATAGAATGTGTATATGTATACACACATGTGCATACGCATAGGTACATACATATATGTGTATAGATGAGTGTGTATGCACATGTAATGACTATATTTTACAAATTTTTTGATTTTTGCTGCAATATCTCGAAAATCATGACATAAAAAACAAAGCTGATGAAGGAGAGTATCGTCAAGATAAACCCTTTATTGTCACATGTTTGCGGGTTTGCAACACTTTGAAATGGTATATCCGGTTCTGTTTTTGCCTTGGCGCTCTCACTAACTCTTTCATCAATTTCCATAATAGGTGCCGGCGCGGAGGATAGAGGCGGCTGACTGGACGCTTCGCCGGTCAAATTATGTGGCACAGCGTTTGGTATGTCTTGCGGTGTAATGGCAGGCATATTTTGTGGATGCGCCGGTGTCTGGCCTTCATTGACCGGCGCATAATTTGATGTAGACGCTATTGGAGCAGAGATTTGGCTCGGAATTTGATTTTCAATTGGTGAATATTCTTCTGGAGCAACTGCTAACACAGCATATTCTGGAGTTGTAATTAACACATCTTCATCAATTTCACCATTGCCATAATCGTTTCCGCCGTTGTCTTCAGATGTAGGCGGTCCAGGCATCTGTGGAGTTTCTGGTGGAAATTCAGCTTCAGGAATTGATGCATCATCATCCAACTCCGGCTCTGTAACTTCATCCTTTTTATCCTCGTCAGGCACAGGTTTGGGATAGCCTTCATCTTTTTCTTCTTCATCCTTTTTATCCTCGTCTTCCACCTCTTTTTCTTCAACTACAACAAACAATGTGGTTCTTCCGAGTATAATTCCGTTAAATGGATGCTGAGATGCCCCTTGTGTAGTCCAAAGCGCAAGCTCAACAGCGTGCTGACCAGCGGCTAAATCAGATGTTGTGAGTATAAAGCTCCATTCACCTCCAATAGGTAGGCTATGTGGCAATTGCACATATTTGCCGTCACGCTCAAAATCTGCTGCTTGACCATTTATCAAAAACTGCTCGGCGTTTTCTCCCATAAGAGCCAATCGCCAATTGCCCTGGCGGCTGGCTGAGATATTTTTGATGGTAATTAACTGACCATCTATGGTGGTTTCGGAGATGAAAAATATGCTTAGTGGTTCATTGGCTGATAAGAGAAAATAGGGAAATGTGGCGACCATTAGCAATATAACTAGCCCAGAAATGAAATATTTGTAAAAATTCATAAAACCATCTCCTTTTTGCATAGTTTGTGCAAAAAGGAGATGGTTTTTGCTTGAAATTATAGGAAATTGAGGAAGGGGTTAAGTTGCGGTATCAGAAATGCTCACATCAGCTCTTTCGCGCTTCACAAATTTATAGAATGTATTGCGCTTTAGCCCAAGGCGACTCATGGCTTCTGTGCCTGTGATGGCGCGGTTTTTATATAGGCTGTATATTTCGTCCCAGTGCCTTGGTCTGTCTATTTCTTTGCGACCCTTAAATTTGCCCTGACTTTTGGCAATGGCAATGCCCTCACGCTGGCGTTCCAGTATGTTTTCGCGCTCAAATTCGTAAATAGCGCCTATCAGCGTTAGCATCAGCTTGCCTGTGGGTGTGTCTGTGTCCAAGTTTTCTTTGAGGCTTACTATCTTTACGCCTTTGCGGAACATTTCGTCTGTGATATCAAGTAAATCTTTTGTAGAGCGGGCTAGGCGGGAAAAATCTTTAACATACACAGTGTCTCCATCCCGCACATATTCCAGCATTTGGCGAAGCATGGGGCGGCTAGATTCCCTTGTAGAAATTTTTTCTACGAAGATTTTGTACAGGCCTAGGCCCTTGAAAGCCTCAAGCTGGCGGGCTTCATTTTGATCTATGGTGCTAACACGCACATATCCCACCCGTGTTTTGTCTGCTTGCGCTTCGTCAGTGATGATTCGACTGGTGCTCTGTGTGATGTCATGCACCGATGCCGTCATAAAAAACACCCCATCTCAATAAAGCTCTTTTTCAAGATTATAACATTTAATTTATCACAAGTCAATACTAAGTTAAATATATGTTTGTTAAATGACATAGCACCCCCAAACAAACATAAACCACCCCATCCCAACCCCCATCCCCAACTCCACTTAGACCTTACCCCATACCAACTCTCCAACACACAAATAAGACCGGGACGTCTCCCGGTCTTATTTGT
>Ga0123352_10000877_pt1 | contig 38145 bp, 19 predicted proteins | sample TergutLab28metaG_FD_89700 | JGI IMG/M metagenome (GOLD analysis project Ga0123352, IMG submission 89700) | Labiotermes labralis P1 segment gut microbial communities from Petit-Saut dam, French Guiana - Lab288 P1 | ecosystem: Host-associated > Arthropoda: Insects > Digestive system > Gut ... | reverse complement strand
TTTATTTTTATTTTTTTTGTATGTAATAATTTTGGTAGGAATTTTCCCCCGGGGGTTGGAAAAAGTGGTTTTTAGTTTTTTGTAAAATTTAAAGTGACGTAAATTGTTAAAATTGGGGTAAGGGTTATGGAACAGCTTAGATGGCGTGGAGGGTGTAATTTGGGTTACAGTGAATTTTTTTTTTTTTTTTTTTGGTAGTGCAGTTAAATTTTTCATGATTCCCACTAATATAAGCTGAAGGTATATTCTGAATATTTTCCATAGTTTGCAGTGATGATTAACATCATAAAAATTCCTGTGTATTAAGTAGTGAAATAAAACATACAATTCAAATTGAAGCATCTTGTTTTGATTGAGTGTACCGAATAAATCAGTCAGTCATTCATCTTCCATTTATGTTTCATTTCATTCAGATATGTTGGCCAATCTGAATTATGTTGTTGATAGACTACTGCAGTTTTATGAATAGAATATTTATGTTGTTTCTTTCTGATGAGATTATGAGGCATGCATTATGATAATAAATGCTGTGTCATCAGATGATGGGGAAAATATGGCTGTGGAATATTTTAAGATGCTCTCTCGAGTATTTGCCTCAAAAACTAAGAAAAGAGTGAAAAACTTAAACTGGAGTGTGGTGCATAGCTGAGATTTGCAGCAATTCAATCCTGAATGTGCTTGATCCCTATTTTACTCAAAAAATACTATTTAGTTCAGCCATATATATACTGAACATTCTACCTTAACGTTTATTTTTCACAACACGATTAACCTTCTATAGAGCAAACTAAATTTATCATGTGGTTTTGAAGTTTTGTTTCAGCTGTGAGTCCAAGCTGGTGCCAAGACCTACCCATTCTCCTACTTAACTGGTACATTGTGCTTCTCTGAAGAAGAAAGATCTAGAGCATGACCCTGACCACTCAAAAGCACCTAACCTTGAGATTGCAAATAAACAAATATTTTTATTCACTCTGTCACAGTCTTCAAGGCATTAAATGCAGAAACTAGGATTTTAATTCAAAGGTTGTCATGACTGATAGACCGACTCCAGCAATGGATCAGAATGTGATCTGCAAAATTGCCAACCTCAGCATCACGTTAGACCTGAAGGGGTTAAGGTAAAAAATCACAAGCTTCCAAGGGCATTAAATCACAGTATGAAACTGCAGCAATAGCACAATCACAAAACACACACTTCATAATTTCACGTTTCTTAATAATGTCATCGCATACCAAATTCTATAGCTACATAAAAACAAATCAGTAAATGAAGCAATTACCGAAACATTTATCACAGAAAAATGTACAATAATTCTGCTTTCATACTAATCGGCAGAAATTCGCTAACTCTCTGTTATCTTCACTTCATTCAAATAACACGTAATTAATGACTACAGTCTTCTGGGATAAACACCACATAGTTCAGAGGAAGATGGAGGCAGTACATTGTTTCATAAAATTTCTACTTATTCACCAGACTAATTGGCATCACTTCCCAGAACAAACCGCATTCTCAGTACAATGCTGACATGCTACTTAATTACTGCACCCTTCTTCAGTCCTCAACAGTGTCAAACTCAACTAAAGAATGTGATTCACATTAGTCAGTTAAAAAGTAAACTACAATAAAGTTACAGTTAATTAAATAGTATGAAAAATTTAACTGCACCAAACAATTAGAGGCAGTGGTTACAAAAAAGAGATACAGAACAAAGTCACGATACATAGGTAGCTAATAATCCCTTAAAAAAGGGGCTTAGCTCACATATTTGGAACAACATTAACAAATCTACACTGCACAGATGAAGTCAAGAGCATATGCATGATTTCAGGCTTCCACTGCAGAGTAGATGAGAACTGCGCTCTTCTGCGTTATGACACAGCAAGTACTCGCTGTGAAATAACCTAGAAGAGTGCAGTTCTCAAGTCAAAAGCAGATTAAATTCAGGAAATGCCTGCTACCATTCTGTCCAGAATCTTTTTTTTTTTTTTAATACAAAGATTAAATTCAAAACTGTAATTTTACATGTCATTTCATATGTGTATGAAACTCTGTCTCTGTAGTAATTGAGCAACACACGCTGAGGGTGTTCAAAAATAAGTGGCTGTGGAGAAGAAGGAAGAATCAGGAGACTGGGGAAAATTATTTAACTAAGTGCTGCATGCGTGATTTCAGGCTTCCGCCGCGATGTAAATGAGATCTGCGCTCTTCAGGGATATTGCGCAGTGTATAGCGTTAATTCTTTGCCGACGTTTCGGGACAACCAGTCGATACCTTGTCCCGAAACGTCGGTAAGGAATTGCCACTGCATGCTGCACAATATCCCAGAAAAGCGCAGATCTAAAGGGCTTCATGATATATAATACAAAATAACATTCAGGTGATCAAATTAAGAGAAACGAAATGGGTATGGTGTGCGATAAATATGGGGGAGAAAATAAATTCATACAGGGTTGTGGTAGGAAAATTCGAGGCAAAGAAACCACTTGGAAGACTGAGGGGCAGCTGGGAGAATAATATCAAAGTGGATGTTAAAGAAACAGGATGGGAAAGTGTAGACTGGAATAATATAGCTCACTACAGGGTACTAGTGGCAGCCTCTCGTGAACAAAGTAAAGTACCTTTGGGTTCCACAACATGTTGGGACCCTCTGAACTAGCTGACACTCTGCTAGATTCTCATGAAAACCTCTGCTCTATGGAGTTAGTCATTTAGTTTGTTAGCACATATAAAAAAGAAATTTACACCATATTTAAAACTTTAAAATCCCATGAAGAAACTCATGTTACAAAGTTGGTAAAATGCAAGCACTTAATACAGTAGAGATCAGTTGAAACCTGATGGCACACGGTGACGCACGGTAGGGGAAGTGAAGGGGAAACGTGCGAGTGGAGTGGGTAGCCAGTAGTCTTGCACTCTACCTCAGAACATGGTTTATCCAGCATTACTACCATTACTACTGCTGATGCACACACCTCGGCTGCCAGTAGTCAACTGAACAGACCCCCCTGCCAATTTATATGGACTCGTCCATTTCGCCGAAAGACCTAATCTGGTTTCTGCGCATGTGCCATCACGTTTCAAACGTGCTCTACTTTATCTGGATTTCTGGAAAGACTTATTCTTTGTTTTATCTTCTGCTTTAGCAAATAACATCTATGTTATTCCACAAAGAAAACTGAACTGCTTGTTACAGGAACACATATTTATTTCAAATTATTTTAATACTTAGGAAAGGAAGAGCAAAATAAAACAAGAAATGATCGGATTCTGTTAGTAGAAGCAAGCAACATACACACATTTTACGAACAGAAAGAGGTACATACGAATTCACTTTCTTGCTTTAAAAAATTAAATGGTATGAATTACATTTACCTTGTCATAATAACGTGAATGATAACTACAACAGGACCTTTTGTCTACAATCATTATTTATTGTCACACACATTTATAAATATATATTTACCTACAAACTATCTAGGTTGACATCTCTCAAAGGAAAACATGGAACCAGAGTTGTTTGTATCCCATCTTTGGAAGTTCTGTACAAAGCCTACCAACTTTCCTTAACTTAATATTGTATGTGTAATACAAAATGCCAAAGACATGTCATCTTGTATGATACCTTATACCTGAGAGATAAGGGCATTATAATGTCATGATTTAGAATACAGAGTGTATTGTAGAATTTTGAGAAGTTCTGTTTATATTAATTAATACAGAAAGAACCACTCTCTTTGTAACATAAAAAACCAGATTTGAAAACAATTAGTATTATATAACCTGTTTAATGAATATTAAAATTTTCCATACAAGTCTTTGTACACATCACCCTTACAGCAATTCCATGTTAAGGGTTGGAATACACACTATTAAAATATCTGTATAAATTTCCTCCAAATATGAATGCTATAACTTTCAGCTACAGTCACTAAGGTATGCATGAAGTAACTACCATGCTTTATGCAGAATTACACTTCACATTGTAACATAAGGCCATGCTGTATATCTGAATTCATCCTTGGCAGTGACATCAAAACTCATATTCCGAAACAAAAATTGACAGCTTTGCCAATGCTGACCCTCCAAACACGCCACTGTGGTACAATTCCATGGACAACTGCAAGTCAATATCCTGAGGACCTTCAATAGACTTTCTTAGTGCAATAATGGCTTGATTAAGAGATGTATGGCGAAGCTGGAAGAAATCTTTGGTGGCTATGTTAATTCCAGCAGAAGCTCGGGAATCAAGCACGTCCAGTTTGAATCTAACACTGGAATTGGGCCAAAGTGGGCCACGCATGGTGAATAAGTCGATGTAACCCGCAGGTGGAATGGCAAGGTTCGACACGAACGTGATGAAGTTGAACGAGATGCTTGAAGGCAAGCGGAGACATTCAGTATCTCCTTCCTGGCAGTAGAGTGATTCTCGCTTACAGCGACTAGCAGCAGCAGCAGCGGCAACAGCAGCAACAGCCAATCAAGGAAAGACACAGAAATAAGCAGCACAACAGAGACAAGTTTCCAGATCAGCAGATACGCTGTTATCCTCATTAGTTTAGAACAGTTAGTTTTTACTGACCTAATTTCAGATGTTCACAGTTAACATATTTTCACTACTGAACAAAAGCAACAAAAAGCAAATATCAATAAATTAAATATGATATTAGCAAATACTGCTAAGCTAGGACCACTAATTGGAAATCAGAGAATTTACAATTATGTCATGCAAATCTTGTCATTAATCACTGGAAGAAAGATTCTACTTTACTTTACTGAATTGATTAGCTTAGCTGGGCAAAAGCAGTTTGTTTTTAAGAACTACTTCAATGTGTTACTACATTTTAAGTGTTTATTTGAAACATGCATTCCATACTCCAAATTTGCTTCATGCTATGCTACAGAATTATTAATTCACTCTAAGTGTACCTAAATTAATATGATTTAATTAAGCTACCAGAAATTCTTGCTTCTGCAAAACTAATGCCCTGCATGAAGTTTTATGTTGTTTTACACAGATATATTATTTTATTTTAAGTTATTACAAAATTATGAAATTATGCAATGAAACTTACTTCTTGTGTTCTGAATCTTTGATGAAGTTTGGTGGACAGGTGATAGTGTTGCAACGGTAGCTGCCACGGGTGTTGAGGCAGACTGCATTGGGAGTTGGACAAACATTCCCACCCAAACATTCGTCAGTGTCTGGAACAATCAGTAACATCATTATATACTATTCCTATTGACAACAAAGAAGGTTGATCATAATGAAAAAAGAAGAGGCTTTTATGCAAGTCCATATTTAGTTTCCTTCTATGGAGGCAACAGATTTCAGTTTCACATGTTAGTGAATTATAATACTTCACTTTATAATACATATTTGTACTCTTTATGGGGTTGGAGAATATAATACCAGATTTAATATTCTCACAATGGTGTTGATAGAGAATTGAGTTTTCTGGGATGTTACACCATATCATAGGGCAAACAGTCCCAGATGTTTTGAAGAAGCATAGTGCCTCAAACTTTCAGTGTGAAGCTACTCTGAAACATTGGAAACTTAATTGGTGACACAGCATTCCATCACAGAATACATGGATATTCAACTGAGGAAATACTACTTTCATATCTTGTGTTTGATATTAACTGTAAGAGTTTTGGTATCCCAAAACTGTTTACAAACACTGGCTAGTTAATAAGTATCATTTTTTGTAATATTATGACAGGAAGGTGGTAAATGCAATGTGGTTTATAATATGCCAATAGCTGGTCACAGGGTTCTACTGTATTGGATCAGAAAAGCAATAGAAATTATTTATTTTGTACACCTTTTGTCAATAACATGGTATAGTAATATAAGTGAGCTGAATATACAGGCATATGCCACACACAACCAGATCTCACAAAATACATGGAATAATTAAAGAGTTTCCAGGCCCAATACACTTCTCTCTAACAACATCACTTATGGCAACAACTTCCTCTTAATCAGTCCTGCCCCTTCAAAATAGTCTCCTCAGGACTTTATACAACAAGCTTAGTGATTGTGCCACTGTTCGAAGCACTTCGTGAAGTACACAGTTCAAAAGTTGGCAAGTGCATCCCATACTTTTGCTTGATAATCATGTCATTAAATCTCCTTCCTCTTAATACCATCATCAGTTTTAGGCATAAGAAATTTCACTCAGCAGGTGGTGCACAAATTTGGTAGCAATCTGACATGTTCAGATTTCTTTCAAAATGCTCTGAACTTACCTGAATGAAATTCCCAACATGTCAGAACTCCACTTAGAGTGACTCTCCTGTTTTCAAGTAAAAGTTCCTTTACTTGAGCCACACTGTTATCTGTTTTGTTCATCAATGGATGTCCCAAGCATCTGGCATTTTCAAAAGAAGTCACACAGTTTCTGAACTTGGAAAACCAACTGGAAACTTGTGTTCTTCCCATTGTTTGATATCCAATAACAGCTCCCAATATTTCACAAGTTTCCATAGCATTTTTCATCAGTCTGATGCAACATTTGATTCAGACACAATGTTCTTTCAAGTCTGCCATTTTCTAGGCACCTGTACTTAACAAGACATTCCTCAACAACTACAAGCAGGAAATGAATCAGTAGACTCTACCCAACTTACGCCTAGCAAAAGAAATTCATGCTAGCAGCAGTAGTGCAATCTTGTAGTCAATTCATAAATTATATCATAACCCTTCATATCATATTCATGTACGTTACTACAACTCACAAAAAAAATAACCTTTATCTTAATCTATTAATATAGTGCATAATATAGTACATAAAAGTTGCAGTTTAAGTTAACTATTATTATGATTCTCTCACCTTGACATGTTCTACCATCAGTTCCAATGCGATAGCCTGCAGGACACTGGCAGCTGTAACTTCCTGGCTGGTTAACACATTCACCAACACAGAGAATGCGGTCTTTGAACCGTTCACACTCATCAATGTCCTGGCATGATCTAAAATAAATCCATATGCATATACAGTATCAGCTGATCCAAAAACACAACACAAATTATCACACATGCAAATAGTGAGGGAGATGCATTTACAATGTACAAAAATACAATACAGAGTGTCATTCCACACAGAGTTGTATATTACTACTAACATTTAGCAGCAGTGATCACCTTTCTAAGTCCATGTATGTTTCAAAAGTAGTTTGAATAGTAAGATTTTGCCCAACATACCATGATCACTCCCCTTAACCACTGCCTTGGACAAGTGATCACTGTATATTAGTGGGTTATGAAGTAGTATGTTTCAGATGGACAACATCCCCTTCGGCATCATGCTCAAGAGCCTATAACGTATTGCCAGTACTGATGAAGAACACCAAAACCCTTTCTGGTTTACTGGTAAGGTTTGTGTTTTATACCAAACATGGTTTTAAAATATCTTACTTGCATGATAATCATCCCTAATGTAGGTTTGACATACAAATGATGAGGAAAAATCAGAACACTCTGAAGTTTCCTGCATCATATATATATATGTTAATATTTAACCTGAATGTATCATAAGAATCATATGAAAAGTTGTCCCAGCAGTAACTCTCCTGACCTCACTTTTGGATATACATATTTAAAATTTTGGCTGGTACCCTATCCTTGCTGTTTCCCAGAAAATACTGGCAATATGTCTCAAATCAGATCATGCCTGTTTGCTTCTACATTTGTTTCAATTCATTATTCACTGGTCACGCTATCATTCAACACTATGCGGGCATGCATGCGCGCGTGCATGTGCATGCACACACACACACACACACACACAAACATGCATGTGCATGAATACACAATATATGAGCTACCAACAGCTGGTAAATAAACCAAAAGTAAATAGATAAAAGAACCATTTGTAATCCTACGAAGAAATGACACATTACATTCAAAGCAAAAGACACAGCTAAGAATCTGAAATATTCATATGAATTATGTCATTGCCAAGTTCTACAATAATGCTGTCTCACCTGTTGTCATGATGCAAAGAGAAACCTTGATTGCATGAACATCTGTATGACCCCCAGATATTGACACAGTTCTGTTCACAAAGACCAGGAGATTCTGCACATTCATCAATATCTACAACATACATTAATCATTGTTACTATGAACTTTATACTTAGCACATGATACAGTTTTCGTTCATGTAAACCCTAATGATGCCATTGAAATTCATTGTTGCCTGTTTATAACAGAAGAGTTCTTTAAATTTCATCTCATCTATGGCTGTTAAATTGTTTCTGTCAATGCACCCCTTTGTCTGAGAGTGAAAATTCATGTCCCCCTTTGTATAAAACAGAAAATTCACATAGCCCTATCCAGTGGCATGTCACTTTATCTTAAACTGTACAGTGTTGTGCACTATTAAACAAATCTTCTTTATTCTAAACAAACACCATTTATTCAATGCAAAAAAGCTGTCAGGACATTTTTCAAGGCTTTTTTGACCCGCAATCGACAGTGCATGAAATATAGCTCACATAATCCTGGCAGTTCACGTAACTCCAACTTGTAACCAATGCTGTAAATCCTTAAATAACAAAACATGCAGCTGGGTCATTCAGTCAGTGAAGTGACAAGCTATGGAGTGTAAGACCAGACTTTAATTTCTAGCACAGGCATCTGTGACATCAACATCAACTCTACAAAACCCATTCAACATCTTGTACCAGGGGCTTTGTCCTCAAAGATAGTCAGTCAGGATGTGAAACTAACTACTCACCTACATCTTGCAGCAATGTGTAGCATGTGTGGAGCTTTATTTAGATCACAGCATGCACCCATATACCGTCATAATATTGTATTTAAAAAAAAGAGACAATTATAATTAACATCTGTATATGGAATTGCATGGTGTTCTAACAATCTCAGTACGTCTCACATTTTCATTGTTTTTCAAACGAAGAGAAAACTGATTAGAAAAAAAAAGATGTGTTTCATGTGAAAATCTGATTATTATAATAATGTTACAATATTTTGGTGACCACAGGGGAGCACAAATCCCAAGCACCCGGTCACCTGGGAAAATAAATTTTGTATGTTGGTGCCTAATATTTTCAGCATAACAGTTGCAGTTTTTTCCCCACTTGCATACAAAAATGTAAGTTCTGGATTTTTGGAAAGTTTATGGAACCCTGGACTTCTAAAATTTCATTACAACAAACAAGCCAAGAAGTCACTCAGCTTGTCGATATATTTGTCATCATTTATGGAATTCAGACTTTCTGTACTGCGTTCCTAATTGCACTATCTTTGTTATTGTGCTCTTGTGAAATATTAGTAACTTTCAACTAAGGTTTCAATAATACAGTACATATACATGGTGAATGGCATTCCTTTCAACAAAAGTGAAGTCGAACTTTATAATTTCAACCACACAAGTTTTATGACAGCAATTGTAGTGAGACACAGTGCCTGCTATTTCATTTACTTTTCAGTAAACCTGAAACTATGTATATCTTTAGATTTCAGCATTTATTCCATAATAATGAGTTTCAAATACTGCTCTAACCACCCCACTTCTTGTACCATAACACATTCTGCAAATGTGCATTTTAAAATTCTAAACTTGATACGAAGAACACTGTAAAATTTAAACATTCTGGTACCAAAAATATTACAAGGAATGATAGAACACACTTGCCTACACATCCATTGCCTCCTTTCGGATCTTGGCGGAATCCATCATTGCACACACAACGATAGGAGCCCACAGTGTTGACACACTTGGAATTAATGGCACACACCTAAGGAAAAGACCTTCTGACTGTACAAAATCATTTTACATTCTGTACAAATATCAATGAAGCAAGTCACATGTTAGTCCAGTTATCTGTCAGGAGAAGCAAACCCTTCTTAGCTAATTATGCTGTTTGGAAAATTTCAACAAAAACATAAGATATTCACAATAATCACCAACACATGCACACTTTTTCATTTGACACTATAAAACTTTAATTTGTTAAAATAGTTAAAATCTCAGACATGTTTCGGTTTACATTTAAACCATCTTCAGGGAGCTATTAACAAATTAAAGTTTTATAGTGTCAAATGAAAAAGTGTGCATGTGTTGGTGATTATTGTGAATATTGACAATATGCACGGTGAAAAACTGAAAAAAAAAAAAACATGAGAAATTACATGATGGACAGGAAGAAACCAAAAGAGACACAGACAGGTGAAGGGGGAGAGAAAAAAAGAGAGAGAGAGAAAGAAAAAAACAAGGAATAAAGGAAAAAAAGAAAAAGGGGAAAACAAAAAAAGAACAAAAGAACAGAAAATTCACATGAAGGGTAATGAACTCTGTGTATGTAGAGTGGCTGATTATATTTAAAGTGTATACTGGTAATCTTTTAGTAAAGAAGTGCCAAGTCTTCACTCACCTGACCAGCAAACTTGGTACATTCATCAACATCCACACATTCTTTGCGCTCATTTACTACATGCCCACTGGGACACTGACATATGTAACCACCCACACGATTAATACATAATTGACCCTGTCCACAGTCATGTGTTGATGCTGCACATTCATCGATATCTATAAAAAAAAAAAAGTCCTTCTGTAGCTTCATATATGGTAGGGAGCATAAAGAACAGAGTCCCCTTGGATATGCCAATGTGTACAACAGTGAACAGGTAACAACATGTTGGAGGAACCTGGTACCTCCTGCTTCATGGTTGAACTTTATATCCCAAATGTGGATGCACCTACAAAATACTGGTACCCAATTATCAAACTACACATTCCACACAAACTGTACATCAGATTTAATAACATAAATTTCTGGGACTCATTTATATAGAATGGTAAAAACTTATGGAGAGAATTTAAATTTTATTAATATGTACCACATATGATTATAATTTATTTAAAAAAACACAGTACACTTAGCTGTGCACTATGATGGTTAAATTAAATAAATTCTAGACAGAAGTATATTAATTTGCTAATACTATGGAATCCAAATATTCACCACAACAGGAACAAAATGCAGGCCTACAGAAATGCCAGAGAAAGCTGTGAATTTCCTACCACCAAATTCTGAGCAATGCCAATGTCTTTTACAAAATCCTGCATCTTGTTGGCCCATATTAATACTGCCTCCTGATCTGCCTGATTGTTCTCCATGTAATTCTTTTCAAGAGGTTTCCATGCCACTCATTCAGTTTCTGAATGTTGAAATTTACTTCCAGTTCATCAAGCAAAACAAATATTTAATCCAATTAACAAACTAAAACCACAAACTTTCATGTACATTTCTGCCCTCTAAATTTATTGGGTATTTTTAAAGTTTCATTAAATTGGATTTTGAACTGAAGTTCATGTGAATGTCAGCAAGAATTTTTTTCTTCTGGAAGACATTTTAATTTCTTTTGGTATACTGCATATATAATTCATTAACATTTATTATAATAGACTTAATGCAGTCAGTAATGTACAAGGACATTCTTTATCACGCCTACTATATAGCTTGTCAGCTCAGTTATAATATAAAATACACCCAACTGGGCAGCTGTCTACACATGTGTTGGAAGAGTGACAGAAAGTGAAGAACTGTATTGGTCAGATACAATAATGACCCTGTAGCTTTCATTAAACAGAATAAAAGTTTCCATACAAAAATCAATCTAAGTACCAATCATGCAAAACTAAATTTAGCTTGATTGTGTTATTCCACTTGTTTTCTTGCTTTGCATTGTAACTAAAAAATATTTAATCCAAATAATGTTAATGCCATTTTAGCTAATAAAAATTCCAATTTCTTTGTTTTGGAAAAATAATTTAATTACTCTATTTTGTCCATCAAAAAACTAAATTTAAAGAACTGTATGACAAGGAATAAATGTGAAATTTGTACAAGTGCAGAATTGAGTTTAACAGGGGACACTTGTCGAGTGTTACAATTTTCATCAAATATTTGTTGGTGGCAACAAAAAGTTTAGAATAATCTTAAGATTACTCGCAGTTCACAATAGTTTCTTTACTGTGGCTTTAAACATAAAGTTTCACACTGACAGCAGCATACACTGTACTCACCGACACACTGAGTCCCTGCCTCATTCAGTTCAAAACCACCACCACAGTTTAGATAGTTGACACAGCGATAGGAACCAACAGTATTAAGGCAGCGCTGATTTTGTCGACAAGGGTTGTTATGCTCACATTCATTTATATCTTTAAAAAAAAAAAAAACATGCAAGTTAACAGCCAGCCTCTCCATCCTCTAAAACATTGCACTTGTACATGCAACTTTACTTATGTAAATTTCCAGAGCAACAAATTTGGCAAAAGGGCATTAAATGACAAATGATTTTCCCAAAAGCTGCAGTGTGTGTTATAATGAACATCACTTCTTTGGATTGTTTCAGGTGCTGCTGTAGTGATGTGCAGGATTAAAAAAAAAATAAATAAATAAATAAATAAAAAAACATATCAATACATATGGCAACATACTGCCAAATTACGGCAGAAACAGCTTAGTGTTATACTGTTACTCCACAATCATCTTACTGCAAATGGACTTCAAGACTTCAGTACGTCATCTTGCTGCCATATGAACAAATATAGTGAAACCTCTTTCAACTGTTTCAGAGGGTAATTAAAATAAACACAGGAAAATGAAGGTAGTGGAGAATGTTGTGTTTCAAAGTAGATTAAACTGACCTTTGTTCCAGGGGTGCCCAGTGTTAAACAAGATAGGAAATATATGTACATTGTAATACTGTGGCATATTTACATACTGATTATACCTCCTCAGCTATCCTAACAGCCTGATACCATGTCACTCGAATGCTGCCAGCAACAACAAAATATGCTTAGGTGTTTAAGTTAAGTGCCCAATATTTTTCTCTGATTTTAACCAAATTTTCAGTTTCTCAACAGATTTTCATAGAAGTCCTCAGTATAAAACTTTATGGAAATTTGTTCCATAGCAGTCATGCTGGATCATGCAGCTGGACGGACAGAAGGGATTGGATGGGTGTAGATATTTGAAATACATATTTTAAAAAAAGTTAAGAAAATACAGGCACTTCCAATCATAACTAAAAATGACAGACTGAGTTCATGTGAAATGGTGCTGAGCTGACTCAGTCCTGCTCAGTATTGTTTGGTTCTGATCTGTGGATTGGCAGTTGCTCTCATGACTTCTTTTCTTCAAAGTTCACTCATTAGCAGTTGCTAATTGTTATGTTGCCTACTGGGACTGCCAGATAATCAGATTTTGGACTATCGGAGTTTTACTGCACTTCAAATTATCAAGCCTTAGTACCCAAAAGTTCTGCAACATAGCTCCAAATTACAAATTAATCATAATCATGAGGTTTGTCATCCCCGCTGTGTTCAATAAACTAACTAGATTGGAGTGTATGTACTTGACTAACACAACTTTATTTGATGGTGGAGATATATCTAGTATTTACTACGTTAGGTACAACTACATGTTTCAGTGCTTGACAATGGCCATCTTCAGGTTGTACATGAAATACTTAGTAAGCAGTTTTACGAGACTTACTATGGGCTGTATACAGTGGGGAGGTAGGGGGTGAGGTGGGCACGAGATCTCATATGTGTCATGGAGGTTGGGAGGTGTGGGTACATGGGATTTCTGCTATTCTGCTATCATATTTGGAATTAACTGCTTTAAAATTGTATCTTTAAATATGAGAAATATTGATGCTTCTAATTGCTACAGTAAGTCAAAGTAGTTAATTTTGAATGAACAATGTCCTGTTACAGTACTTCGCTATTTATATAGCCCATAAATATGTTTAATCACCTCAAATTATTACTGCAAATAGTTACGTTATTAAGTGGCTTACCAACACACTGGCCTTGTGGGCTTGGTTCATAACCAGTAGGACATTCAATGGATTTACATTCACCATTACTGAGCAGAACTTTCTTGCCATCACAACGTTTTCGTTCACAGCGAAAAGAACCAAGTGTGTTACGGCACTGCCATGTGGGACCAAGATTCCTGCAATTATCGGTCCTCAGAGTACATTCATCATCATCTGTAGGCAGAACACAAGTACATAGATGTCAAGCACGTTTAGCCAAGTCAAAGAAAATCTGAGAAATAAGCCACTCTCACATACAGGAGGCCCCAAAAACTGTCTGCCAAACTCTCCAAGTCATTAATTACGGTATTTTGAGTGACATGTTACATTGAATATGGGTCCAGTTCTCAACTTACGGAGTTAATATTTAAGTACTTAAAAATGAAGAAAAACAGAATACTGATGATAAAATAAAACAATGCTATTTGTGTATCTTACCATCAACTTACAAATTTACTTTGAAAACTTAAATATATAAAGCTGCTGCTTGAAATGACCTCCTGCATTGTCTACACACAATATGGGCAATTTTCCACTAGCTTCCTAATCAACCCATGCTGATATAGCATTGTAACTAAAACTATCCGAAGAGATATTCTGTATACACACATATGTACAACTACATTCCACTGATCCATCAATCAGCCACATGGAATCTGGATATGAAACAAGTCACAATACTTTAAAAAATGATTATACAAAACAATCATTAGTCATGCATCAGAAAAAGTGGAAAAACTGTACTACTGAAAATATATAGTGTTTATAATGCTCTACTGATAGAACCGCCATCAGTCTTCATTTAACGTTGATAATTTAAATACTCATTAATTGAATAAAAGGATTCAACAATTAAAAACCTTTTCAAAGCCAATATGAACTACTTGTTGTCTTTTACTAATTCTGCAATGTATCCTGGTAAATTATTGGAAATCTGTATGCTCACATACTACACACCTCTCTGATATAATGCAAAATTTGCTATTGGTCTATGAAGTTGTACTTTCTTCCTTGTATAAATACCATGCACAAAAAAGTTAAAAGCGAAATATCCTGAATTATGTACCAAAAAGAGTCATTAAAGTTAATACATATTGAGAAAGTAGAGTTATTATTCCCATTGCTTTGAATAAAGGTTAGAGTTAGTCTCTCTTTTTACAAGCAAATTAAAGTGCAGGTGCAAATATTTACTTGAACATGTTACTACTACATTTTTTTAGTATGTTATTTAAAAACATTGTCAGTTGATGAGATTATATAGCAATAGTTATAGATGAATGAATGTGGGACACTGATGGAATGATAGACATGGAACAGCCAAACTATTTAGAGAAAAACATATCCCAGTGCCATTTTGTGCACACCAAAAATCCCACATAGACTGCCCCAGGAGTGCACATTGCCTCTGCACTGCAAGGTCATCAACTAACAATCTCAGCTATGGCATGGCCTACATTAATAATACAAAAGGAAATTATTTTTCACTGGATATACATATACAAGGAAGTGGGATATGTGAATGTAAGTTAAAATAAATAAATCACTGTTCCATTAAACTTTGGTACATATTGCTGAAGAAGCAGAATGCTTTTCATAAAACATGGACCTGATTGCTGATATAAATTAAAAGTTGCCAGAATAACATGTTGAAGGGTATAATTTTTGGAATGGATGCTGAATCCAAAACGAAGTTTTCATCATGCAACCAAAACACCACTGAGATGAAAATGGGGCACCCTACCTGTAGAAGCTACACTTCTTCACAAATACATACCAGTTAAACTGACTTTACTGCTCCTATCCAGAACTTACCTTCACATTGTCCTGTTTGAGCATTCAGAGTGTATCCTGTACCACAGCTGGTGAAACGAATGCAGTGAAATGATCCTATGGTGTTGTCACAGCGTTGACTTTGCAGGCAGTTATGTCTGTTCACCTGACATTCATTGATGTCTATGACAAATATGATAATTACTGCATCAAATTCAAGTACCTTTTCAAAGCGTTGGTAATGCTTGTCATTTTCAATACCATTTCATACATATAATATATATAACTATCATAATTAGTTACATTAAAAAAATTTTGAAAGCAACAGTTTCATGTGCCACTGAATGTACTTTACACACTGATATCACAATATATGCATAACCATCCCAGTGCCCCAAACCATAATATTATGTTATGATGTTTACCCACATCAGCATATTCAACCAATAGGGTCATCGTTAGCTTTACCATGCTTTAGATACCATGAAGATGTTTGTTTTCTTTTTCCAACCACAGGGTGGGGCTGGGATTACAGGGATTGTGCAAGCTTCATATACCTATGTTTCAAAGTGTTAGCCCTCCAGCAGGTGTTGAGATAAAATTTTATACATAGCAATGGACACTTAGTAACATCACCAAAGCACACTTTTTACTGCCACTGGGTCATAATCCCATGCTGGGAATTTTTAGTTTCTTGTAATAAGCCTTATGGCAGGTTTTATACAAAACTGTGGTCTTCTTTCATAAACAATAAAAACTAATGAACATCTTACCAACACAGGCCTGAAGAAGAGGGTCAAGCTGGAAGCCAGTCTTGCATGTGCACTGGAAACCTCCTTGTATATTTTTACAGACCTGATTACTATCGCATGGGGATTCTGCACTATCCGCACATTCATCAATATCTGAAACAGTCAGGACTTACTTTTAACTGTTTGCCACTCGTACACACCATTACACACATCACCTCGGTGGAAAGCACATCCTTCACAAGATTTCAGACTAAACATATAATACAATGGTACATACAAATGTACCACATAAATAAGAGTTCCAAAACCCATTTCTTATAAAAATAACCCCAGTTGTAGCTATTTATCCAAGTTTCTGTAGTTTTATGGCTTCATTTATACTGCTGACTGTCACAGGACAAATATTAAGTCTGATTAAAACTATTAAGCTGTCAGGCTAGCTGAGAGGGACAGACGAAGAGTAGGAGTTAAGTTAAAATGTTATCAACTTTAGGGACTGTGTGATATAGTTACTTTGTTTACTTATGGCTTACTATATTCATCACTGATTGGCATGACAATAAATGAACAATGAATGGAAATGGATGTGGAAGACAACAGTTGTTACCAACTTTAAAGCACAAAAATGCCATTTTCTTGGAGGAAATGAGTAAATAAAATTCAGAAAAGCCAGTGTCTTGGCCCAGCTTTGAACTTTGGCCCTCCTGAATATGAAGCAATAGCACACATTGAACTGGCATTTGTGGAGTCCATTCATTCACTGTACAGTCTGTCTTGCGACAGTTTCTTAACCTCTTCCAAAGCAAGTTCTCCAGACAGTGCAATATAGTGCTTCCTCTTTCAAATTCTAGTATCTTCACTTGTTCTTAAGGTCATCCAGCAGCTGCATATGTCTTCTTCCTCATCTTCTTGCCCCTTCTATCTTTCCTCCATTATTGAGTTTTAGAAGGCAGTTCCTTTATAAGACGTGACAAATAGAGTAAGCCTTCCTTTGTTTTACTGTACGTAGGATGCTAATTTCTTTCTTGTCTCTAAAGTCACACAACTGGTCCAAATTATCTCATCCATCCTTCTCCAGCATCACACTTCAAAACTATCACGGTATTTTTCATCTTCTTTCCAAAGTGCCCAAGTTTCAACACCATATAAAGCTATGCTTTTGTTGGGTATTAAAATAAATATGACATACACAGAACTTTTAATTTGAGGTTTTCAGAGGTTTGTTGATAAAGTCTTCTGAGATATTACACCATGTCAGATGGTAACTAGTTGCCAGTACTTAAGAGCAGCTTTTTGCCTGGACTACCCTAATGATGGAGGGATGGAACTCCTTTATAAAGTCAGTAAATAATTACAAATATATATCATATCTCAGAAGGATTTAATCTTCTTGTATGTAATTACTCAAAAGTTATAAATAATTTGCATTATAAATAACATCACATACCCACACAAGTTTTACTGGTATAGTCAAGCTTGAAGCCTGGCTGACACTGAGATAGATCTGAGGATTTAGGCCCACATCTATAGCCCCCTGGCTCATTGATGCACACTTCTAAGTTGCAGACATGAGTCCCCTCCTCACATTCATTGATATCTGTATTAAAAGCACAAGCTCTCAAGTATTAATATGAAATGTCGCACAAAATTCTGCACCCTGCTCCCACTGAACCAAAACAGAGGACAGTAATGTACAAGCTACACCTACACTATAAAATCCTGTACAGTGTTTGTATTATTTCTAATACACAACCAAAATGGTTCAATATACCTGCCACATAAGTATTAGCATAATTTGCTGATTGAAATCAAACGGATAATGCTAATTAAATACAAACGTGCCTTTCAAAACTGACACATAATAAAAGCTATATCCATTAGAAAATATAGGTATTGAAAACTATTCCCAGAACATTTACTGTGTGTAGAATTTATCAGAATATTTAATCTACACACCTTACTAGGAACTTTACTGAGATCACAAAAGTTATGATAAATTAATCTGATGATAAACTATGACACTTCATATGTATCATGTATTTCTCACTTACTTAAATTTGTCACCAGAATATGGAGATATGCAAGTAATTTGGTGACATATGAAGTAAAAAAATATATATATATATATATATACATGTACCTAACATATGCCATTATGTTTGTCACATGTTTGTAGCTACAGAATTGTTAATTAGGGATTTTAATGTCTACACAGCAGAGCTGAGCCACACTGATTTCATGCCTAATACCATCAAGGCAATTGTAAAATGTCTTAACATTTTTTCAGAATTGTATGTACAGTATATTTACAGCTATACTTTACTTCAGCATTTGTTCTTCCTCTCTCCTTCATACTACAGTAAAGTATGACCAGACACACCCCTCCTCCCACCCCCACCCCCAAAAATTAAAAAAATTAAATAATAAAAAATAAAATATAAAAGCAGACAAAATTAAAAAACAATGTATCAATATAGAGGCTATTTAAATAATAGTTATTTCATCTAACAGCATTTTAAATAAGAATGAAACATACAAGCAACATGATCTGGAAAACCATACTAACTGGAAACTGACCAATCAGACCATTACTTATTGGTCTCTTGGTTTTTTGAGATTATGTATACAACATGTTACATAAGTAGCAATGAATAAAGAATAAAAGTGTAGGAGAGAAACAGTACAAAATATCAACTGACAAATTAAATGGTTAGGTCTGTCCTTGAATATGCTAGGTACACTTAAAATACACATTAGGTATAACATTCTCACATCTGGAAAGCTGCAGTATCTGATAAGCCTTTGACATCAGAAGTGCCAGATTTCATAACTTTACTGTATATGGTAACTGCATTTGACAATAAATGTCAATACCAACTATTGTACAAATTTATAAATGTCCCTACCTCCCTTATACCTCAAACAGAAACAAGGTACAGATCCTTACTTGGGCCACATGAGCCATACCAGTATGTACAAAAGCATAACAGAAAACATGCGTGTCTTGCAATATGTACAATGCGACTACATATGAAGACATGCATTAAGCACATGCAGCATGCTGAATAAAGCATTAATCTAAGAGTCACTGATTATTTGCAAACTGAAATATAAGCTATTACAACTCATACCAATACTCTACAGTACAGTCACAGAAGTCAAGGTTGCCATCTTATTTGTATTTATATTCATACACCTGACCATGTGTTAGATTTGTCAACACATCACCAAAAAGCCTTAAAGTGATACTCTTTGTATGGAGTATTATCTGTAGTTGAACATTATGTGGTACACAGCAATCTTCTGTGTTATCACATTGGTTCAATGTGAATAGTAAATAAACAGTATGCAGTTTGATGTTTGTTACTTGCCATCCTGTATTAATTGCTGAAGATAAATAGATGAAATTCAAAGTTAAAATTCCTTATTAGTAAATATTCTCACAATATAATGTATTAAGGTTACAGTAGTCTTGTATGTCCAGGCATACAGCTTAATAGATGGCTACAGACATTTAAAATAAACAAGCTGCTACATTTTCCTTGTACTCTGAAGATGCAGGAAACAGACTATCCTGAAATATTGGTATATACCAACCAAACCTCATGGCTTCATATTCCAGGAAGATGTAATCTAGTTATCCCTTAATACAAGTCTAAATATTCTAGTCAAAATCTGCAGCATAAAAATTCAGACTACCCTAAACGCTACTTACCAAAACACATTTTTAAAGACTTATGTGCAAAACTGTCTCAAGACATCTGTGTGCCATACAAAAGGTTGAAAGTTTAGATCCTCACCAACAAATATTCATATAATTTTTACACAAAATATAAATATACCCCATTGAGACGAATTTTCTGACATTAAAAATGTGTACGTTTTAAAAGCATAATGGCTAATATAAAAAACTGTCACTCCTGTACCCCATGTGCGCATCGTCACAAACAGCTTTCTTGCTTGCCTACCTGTTTTCCCATCTTTGTTCATGTGCCATAAGAGTAGGTGGCTTAAAGATCAGACTGATTAAATTCTTGATCTAGATAGAACAAGAAAAAGAACAGCTATGCCTGTATTCCCTGACACTTAAACAACCCTTACATCAGCACAGCACCTCTGCCAGTAATGAACATCATCTTGTACAACAGCATTAAGCTAAACCAAAGAAGTAAACAAACCAATGATAATAATTAGTGAATTAAAATACAAGTGCAAGTTCTCACAGAAAGCACATCCATACTTAGTAATGTGAACAATACTATTCTTGGTTGCAATCTATTCAGAATAAAGATAACACTGAAGATAAACTACAGAAAACTATATGGAAAATAGAACTGTACCATACTGTACACAAACTGTATTAAATGTAAAAAAAAAATCAATACTACAAATTATGTTAAAAGTTAGTTTAGTTAGAACATACATGCTACAGTGCTTGTTACACAAACCCTATATGGTGCACATTCCATTTTACTTAAACGAAAGTTTCTGCCAGCAATGTTATGAAACTTACAATGTATACCAGGAATGAAACTGCAAGAGATAAAAATTTATACATAAGAACAATTAGTAAATGAAACAGTAAGTGAAGTTCTGAGTACATCAATTAGTTCCAGTATCTTCTGTGAATTGTTAAGTTGAGGTTTCCTTTTTTCATTTTTATGCCACAGATATACATGCACAAACTTCGACATAGTACGTTATGTTAGACAAACATGAGTTAGACACTTTGGTTAGGTTACAGAAGTACATATACATTCTTCTGACAGGACCCTGGCAAAGAAGGGAGTACAGATGAAGATTTTCCTACATTGTACCCATTACATAAGAAAATAGGGGCATACAAACTGACCAAACAAACATTTCTATGAAGAACTAAGTGATTTCTTGATTTGTATCACTTACAAATGTTTCAGAGGAACCTGCTACACTCCATCTTCAGAGTAGAAGATAGGGATTGCATGCTCCTCCAAAATGTCAGTAACTATCTATCAAATAACTCAGTATTATAACCCAGAAAACAGCCATCTTAAAACTTTATTCACCCACTTCATTTGACGCACTTGATACTGACAGACTTCCAACAGTGAACTTGTACAGAAAAATTACAATATCAGAAGTATTCTGACAGAGGAAAGGAAAAGTTTAAAAAGTTTCATATGCTACATCACACAATGATGCACATCAGTAAGCAGTTACTGTGTACAATAAAATAAATGTTTCAAAAGATACCAAAACATCTTCCATGTTGGGCATCATATCGAAAACCAGCAGGGCAATGCTGACTGGAGTCTGGAAAATTTTGTCTCTGGAGATGAGGTGAAATCGTTGTGGAGATGGTTCTTGAAATTCCGATACACTGGAAACTTCCTTGTGTGTTTAAACATTCCTCTCCATGAGTGCATTTGAACTGGGCATCAATGCATTCATTTATGTCTAGGGGGCAAGAGAATAGAAACACTTGAGTCTCAAATAGTAATTATGTAAAGGTATTGATAAATGGCAGAAGTCAGGACACTAATCAATTTAGTGGCCAGACCATGGAGGTTCACACCCCAGCAGGGGTAAGACATTTTTCTTACTCTTAATATGTTTCATTCTGCTGTGTGTAGTTACACACACAATATGAATTCAGCATTCCCCTTAACACAGCTAGTCTTAATTAAAATACTTTTTTTATGAGACTTTCTATGAATAACTACATGTTTCAGCCATAAGTCATATACTGGGACAACTAGCATTACAGTTGTCATGAATTTGAATGTGACATGCAAAACAAAATTCCATCAGCAAATAATTTATAATGTTATGCTTATACCAGAACTACAACCACGTAAAAACCATTTTTCATTTAATTTAATTTCATTTATTTCACACTCCATGTCAGTACATCATAATATTACTTAAATGTAAAATACATAAACATAGCAATAAATTAAATATAGTTTTAAAAAGCAATGTTTCTCATAGGCAGTTCTTCAAAGACCTACATGTCACAGAGCCAAGCTTTCATATGCCAATTTGTTGTCCAGTTTTTTCCTTGTTTCAGCTGATTGTTGGTGAGCAGTAGCATGGAGTTATGATATGCACTACCTTGTTTTATGCAGGTAATGGGAGATCTTTGTATTTCATTAAGTATGTTCCCTTTGCTGTGTAGGTGTGTATGTACCTGAACCATTCTGGACATTTGAGAAAATAAAAAACATCTTGCCCTGGTCAGGAATGAAACCCCAGCTCCTCAGTTGTCTTATGTATATACAGGCAATATGACTCATTTATAACAAAATTAAGTATTTCACAAACCCATACAGATAAGTCTCAGCAGTCTGAACAAACTGCCTTCCTCTCAACAAGAACTATAGATACACCCTGATGCTTGAAACTGGCTCTGCCAGATGCAATATTAGCCTCATTTCATTCTCTGAAAGGAGAAAATAATAAGCTTATGGTATCACCACACTATTTATGTGTATGTTTCCTCATTTGAACTTTCGAAACAGTCAATAAACTTACAAGAAAATTTGTACCAACACTGTGCCACTGGGGCCAAAATTCCGCACATTTTGATTTCCTACACCCAAAACAACAATATGGTGAATATGTGAACTTCTGAAATGGGATAAAACAAAGTGAACTCCATGCACTCTGCTCAGGAAACACCCAAAAAAGCATCTTTTCTAGGATATGGGGAAAATCACATAAAAAATTCTTGTCCATCTCAGAGAAAACAATGCTCAAATGTAGCACCACTGGTAGGATACAGGGAAAACACAAACTACTGAGTACATTTTTTCTTGCACAGGCAGTTACTATATATTAAAAATTAGTTACTAGGTGTAAGTAATTTAAGAACTTATATTGGTAGGTAAAAGAATCTAACTAAATAACATTGACAAAACCAAGAAATAATCTCAATGAAATTCTATACAGTAGGAGAGTAGACACTATGAGTTCTGCCTTAAATGCCTTGTTTAAATACATACATATCTTTGTTACTGATATCCAGCACTCACCAACACATGTCTGAGAACCAATGTCAAGCTGGAAGCCCACTGGACATGAGGCTTGGGCTGGAGATCTGTGCTGTTTCTGACACTCAAAACTACCTTGTGTGTTGACACAGATCTGAGTGTCTGGATCACAATTATGGAATTTCTCTTCACACTCATCAATATCTGAAATTAAATGCAATTGCTGCATGGAAAAAAAATAAACATAATAATCGCTACAGCCCATAAGATTATGGCTTCCCCGACCTCAGGTCAATGCATCCTGTTATATACCATATTTATTCAAATTCAAGATGAGGTTTCTTCCTTAAATTGGGTGCTTCAATATATGAGATTTTCTCAAATTCGCGTATGAAGTGCTGAACTGGATCGCTCTAACCCAGACCATGTGAAGCCAAACCAAAGCCTGCATCGCCAAATTGTCATGTGATATCTCCGTTCCTCTGAGATATTATGCAGGACTGAGTGGTAATTCCTTCGTAACGTTTCAGGACAACCTATCAGTCCTATCTTCAAAGGTCAAGAAATCCAAAAAGAGAACAGAGCGCAATTGAAGTTAACTGACACAATCTTCCTTTTTGGGATTTGTCCAGCAATTTTTTAAGATGCACAAAGTTTCAGAAGCTGGTTCTGTTTCTGTTTTCAGGCAAAGAAACACCTAACCTGGTGGGCCTACTAGATTGAGCTATTCTTAATTATTGGGTGCCTTACAAACAGTAACTTGTTAAGATAAGCACCTGAGAACATATATAGTCCAAGGGTAGTAACAGAAACATGGCCATTTAAAAATTACAATTTAACTACAAGGATCAAAAATAAAACCTGGACCAATTAACACATTACAAACCATAAAAAAAGAGTCATGAACTCAAACTGACCAAACCACAGATATGACACAAAACTCCAGCACACACATATATTTAAATTCTTAACATCAGTAACACCATCTGTGGAGAAAACTGTTTATCTTCATGGGTTCAAGTCAGTTTATGAACAAGAAATGTAAATGTAGTATTCAGTCATAAGGACCATCACAGCATGCAGCGATCTCATCAGAAGTGACTGTGAAGGGTTTTCAGCAGTGCTGTACATCCAATGCAGTGGATGAGACTGATGATGATATGTTGTGGAAAGGCAGTGAAGAAGATGAGAATTTTAGGAGTGTATGTGAGGGAGATGAAGGTGCTGAATGTGGAGATGGAGGCAGTGACACTAAATGGTAAAGGTAGATAGAATCTGACATGCTTTCTTTATAAAGTGTATGAAATTAGCAGGGAATATTTTGTCTTAGCAGACATTTTATTTCTGGAGTCATTTACATTTGGATAAGTACTTTCTCCCTTGGCAGATGTTTTTTTCTGGGGGGAGGGGGGTCATCTTAGATTAGATTTGTCTTGTATTCAGGTAAATATGGTATTTAGATTAATTCAAATTAATCTCACATGGTTAACACAACATTAACTGACTAAATATTCACTACTGAACTTAATATTTCAGTGTGAATATACTATCTTCTGCTGTGTGCTGCAACTTTGCCAAATACATGGAAAATTGCCAGTGATGACACAGAGGCACCAATTATGATGTCAATATAAGCACAGAAATGTATGAGTAACTGGTCAAGGGTACACAGTGGATAAAGGCTGTTGGACTTCTAATAATATCTATTGTTATCAGATGAAATCATTTGTCACAGCTGAAAGAATATGGTAGTTTCTTCTACCCTAAAGGTGGAGGAGGCAGATTCCTTCAAAATGTTGGTACCTAACCACCAAACTACAGTATCACATCCCAGAAGACTGCAATATTAAGTAATCACTGCCCTGTGAATCTCAAATCTCACACTCCAGTTTTTTTCTCCACCACCCCATCTACTTCTCTAAATAAACACACACACACACACACACACACATACATACATACACATGCACGCCTACAAATATCCCTGCACATGTACAACATGACATTACCTTCACAGTACAGGGCTGTACTGTTGTACCTAAAACCAAGTCCACAAGCTGCCCTTTGCTCTACACAATTGTAACTTCCCAGTGTGTTTACACAAAGCTGGACTCCTTGGATACAGTTGTGTTTGTTTTCTGCACATTCATCTGTGTCTGTAATAAACAACAAAATGCTGCAATGCAATTTGCAAACTTATAACTGTGTAATTGATTTTAAAGTTGCTGACCAAAAAAGCAAAATTCATGGGATTACATCTATCAGTGTTTATGTATTGCATTAAAGAAATAACCATTTTTCAGAATGGTCCTAAGTCTTTCTTCATACACAAGAAACACAACCTAATAACAACATTTCAATGAATCATCATTCATCTCACTGACATAAAGGAGTGCCACCTTGCAGAAAAATATGCCATGTGTTCATGAATAGACTTGCCTTGGCAAATGGAAGGTGGGATAGCTCAGTCAGTATAATCACTAAACTAAGAGCTGGTCAAACAAAGTAGCATGTCTTCTTGAGTAAAGTCATCCCCCTATATTTATTAAATTAAAATCTTCAATGGTTATCAGACTGATAAAACAACATATATGTTCTAACATTAATTTATAATTATATATGTGACATGTTTTGGCTGACAACTTCGGCCACCATCAGGTGATATTACAAACATATGGAAGGTAAAACTGATAAAACTAAGGATGAGAACTCCCATTTCACAATATTATTCAAACCTGAATTAATTATAATTACATCTAGGAATAATAAGATATGAAAATGTTGCAGTGTATTGATGGGTAAGAACTGCAAATAAAAGAAAGATTTAGTAGTGGGGTAATCATATGTAACCATCTATGAACATACATGTGAGGTGAATCTGTAAAATGATAATTAAATTTATTAATTAAATACGTTAAATTTCCTATATGTTAAGCAAATATTAAAATTAAACCTACTATTTTTTAAACTCAATATCCAAATTTACTGTTGAATTAAATGTTCCTCATGCAATATGGTTAATTTTTTATTCATTTTATCACCCTACAGCATCACAAGGGACAAGGTAATGACGTCTTATTTCCACTATGTTTATATTTGTACGACATGTCTTCTAACTGGGTACTGCAAAAACATGTATAAATCCTTAAATTATTTGGTTATGATACAAAAAAACCTTTTGCCAGTAAAAAAAACTAAAATATCGAATAAATAAACTGATTTCCAAGAGAATATTACTTACATAATTATGTATAACTGTGAAACATAACATGTATGGTCAACTGGTTTTATATCGTTATGTAGTGAAGCCACTGCTAAACTGAGTTTCATATGGAATAACAAGGAAGTGGATACGCTACCTGGTTTACTCATGTTAAATTCCAGATTCGAAAATTTTATTATAGCCTAATGTAGATTTATCATACAGTTGATTATTTAAATTAGTTTCTTTGTATCCATATATAAAAACATTTCCAGAACATTCATAAAGTTTCTTTTCCTGACAACTTGGACTGCTGTCATTAACACCCTCTGTAAGTCCAAAAGAATGATGATACTCCTGAAGATGTTGTACAAATTTGGAATTTTCATTTTGATGTTTATAAGACTGAAGGTGTTCTTTAAATCTAGTATTGAACGATCTATCAGTTTGTCCCAAATATCGCTTTCCACAGTCTGGAACTTTTAGTGCATATATGCCCTTCCCATTACATTTGTCGATGCATTCCTGTTGTTTGTATGTAAGAAGTTTGTCTGTAGTGTTTTTAGTCTTGTAAGATATATTGATTTTAGTATTTGTGAATAACTTTGTTAAAAATTTTGTTTCTTTACCCACATATGTGAAAGATATCCATTTATTATTGTTTGTGTCCTTTTTGTTCACATCAATCTTCTGTTTTTACCATGCTTATTACTCTTATAATTTAGTTGGTCCTATTAATAAAGTTATTTATAATTTTACAGATTCACCACATCTGTATGTCCATGGTTGGTTACATAGGATCCCACTATTCATTTTTGTTTTTATTCACAATTTTTACCCATTGATACACTGCAACGTTTTAATATCTTATTATTTCAAGATGTAAATATAATTAATGCAAGTTTGAATAATACTATAAAGTGGGAGTTCTCTTCTTTAGTTTTATCAGTTTTACCTTTCATGTTTTTGTATTATTACCTGATGGTGGCTGAAATTGTTGGCCGTAAAATGTTCTATATATAATAAATAAATAAATGTTAGAACATTTATGCTGTTGTATTAGTCTGATAACCACTAAAGAAATGAATTCTTCTTGGATGGCTTGATCCTTAAAGGTGGGACCAATAGGTTGTCCCAAACATTGGTAATAACTATCAATCTGCAATGTGTGACATCCCAGAACAGTGAAGATCTCAGAGACAAATGACTTTTCTCTTCAGCGTCTAGACCAACTCTGGGGTCCTCCCAGCTTCCTACTTAGTGGGCTGTAGGGGTTGTTTCCTCAGGCGCAATGTGGCAGAGGCATGAAGTTGATCAGTTGCCTCTATTTCGTTCTCATGTTAAGGATGAGTGGAGACATTGCTCCATTTCTTGATGAGTCTTCATGGCAAGCAAAGTCACAATTTTACCTTTACATTTACCTTGGTTTGTCAAATAGACAAAGTGTCATAACGAAGATCTGGTTTCTCAGAAATTCTATTCTGGAAAATGTGCAATAAATTAAATTCCTGGAATATACCTGAAGTTTTAAGGTAGTGGAAAAATACATGTGCATGTGTGAGCACAAAATGGTGCATTGTTCTGGCCATAAGGTGGATGCTTGACAAGAAACATCCCAACAGCATATGCTTCACTAAGGGTCAGTAAGTTAAAAACTGAGTTATATATCACATTTACAGGTACAACATTTCTTAAGGCAGTGAGAATGTTCAAATGAAGAAAGGATGCTTCAGTGACAGTAAATATTTTCCTCCATATTGTACAGATTAGGAATGGCAGAAATTAAAAAACCACCTTCTGAAAATGTGAACCTTTTAGACATTTGGTAAGACTCTTAAGACTGGCAATCAGTCCACTGTGCGGCCTCTGTCTACATACTTACTTACTTACTCCATGGTGCAGAGTCCTTCTTGAGCAGCTAACTGGTTTGCAGCTAGTCAAGAAATTCCCCGCATTTCACAGAACCCGAAGGTTCATTACCACACTCACAAGCTTCTGCCACCTGTCTCTATCCTGGTCCAGCCCAATCCAGTCCATATACCCACATCCCACCTCCTGGAGATCCATCCTAATATTATCCACCCATCTATGCCTAGGTCTTCCCAGTGGGCTCTTTCCCTTCAGTTTCCCCACCAAGACCCTATACACCCCCCTATCCTCACCCATATGTGCCACATGCCCAGCCCATCTCATTCTTCTCGATTTTATCACCCACACAATATTGGGTGAGGAGTACAAATCATTTAGCTCCTCATTATGCAGTCTCCTTCATTCCCACATTACCTCGTCCCTCCTAAATCCAAATATTCTCCTCAACACCATGTTCTCAAACACCCTCAGCTTCCTTTCCTCCCGCAATATCAGCGACCAAGTTTCACACCCATACAAAACAATGGGCAAAATTATAGTTCTACATATCCTCTGTCTACACAGGATTTAAAAAAGGGGACACACACACACACGTTCATCCTTGACTCAGGAATCAAACCAATGACCCCAGTGTTCTAATGACCAAAGACAGTGCACACTTTAAATCATATGGCTACTGTGACTGTCACTGGAAGAAACACACAGTAATTATATTAGATCCACAATTTTACAGAATCTAATTTGCACAAGTGATAAAATATAATGAAACTGTCAGGAACAATGAGTTACCATATATTACCTATATGACAACAGTTTGGTTCTTCATGTTATAGAGCACACAGCCCATGTGATTACAGAATTCTCCTGATATTGTTAGTGGCCATTTTTCTTGGAAGAAACCAAATTCAAGTCTATCTTAGAGGTCACTAAATTTAACCTTCTCCATGCAACACAAAGCTTGTCACTTAGACTGGGTGAATATACTTGTCATGTTATGACTCAAAACTGAGAGAAAAGGTACAGAAGACCAAAAAGAAAAGAGTAAAGAATGGAAATAATCAGCACTCTTCTATCTGGAATGTGCCAGTATGCAAGCCAATAAACAACCATGTATCAGCAAAATTGTCAGAAGCAGCACACGTAGCAGTGCACTGCACACATTAACTTCAGAGATAAAACTGGGTTGAGTGTCATGATTCAGGTAAAAAGTGGCAGCCATATTGATGTCTGAAGTGTTATAGATACCTAATCTGCAGGTGTGAATATTCTAACATTAGGAAGCTCCAGGTGTGAGCCCCTTAAGACTGTTAACCAGCTAAAGGATTCACCAATACAGTCACCAACAATGATTACTGGAATACTTCCTTCTTGCCACAAACTAGCTTACCTACACATTCATTATGTTGAGTTTTCTTGTAACCTGGTTGACACTGGTAAATTGGTTCACAGATAAAACTCCCTTCTGTGTTCCTGCATCTGAAAAATAGCACAACCTGTGAAACCATCTTATGACATTACTGGAAACATCTTGTACTTTAACTGAAGAACAAACACTGAGTGCTGGATAAGACACTGCCAAGATTTTAACTGGGCCCTTTCCTCATAAATGCCTGGGGCAATATCAGGTTACCACTATAACAACCTGCTTGTTATCACACACATTGTTGTGGAAATGATTACAATGCAGGTTTAGGAATTCAGTCCCACATGGGTACAACTGTTGGTAAGAACATGGCTGAGTGTCACACTAAGCCACAGAAATTACATGCATGAACATTCTTTTCCCACAAAGTCTTTTTGTTATTACAGTCTTCACTATGGGTTTTGAGAAAATGCAATTGTTACTGATAAGTGTCTCTGAATTAGTTACAACCAATTACGGCATTCACAGCTGCTCCCAATATGCTGCATACAACATTACAGTTGCAATAAATTGAGAATTATGATCAAGCAACATATGGTAAGAGACTTTAAGTTCTCATTGTAGTGAACACTAACATTATGGTCTTCTAGGATGTGATGTTCTGTAGTTTTGCAGATCCTGTTATTAGCCAAATGTGACACAACCCTGCATGTGGCCAAAAATTCAATTTTTCAAGAAGCTACCTAGGAACAGAATGGCTAAAATTGTGCAGGATTGTAAGTCAACAATCTCAGTTCACACCAGGGTAAATATGTGGCTGTGTTTTGGAGGAACATGCTCTATCCATTTTCAAGGCAGAACTAATGGAGAGGTGTCAAGTTTTTCCAGAGCAAGGATTTATCAAACTACCATGTCACATTACACAAATTGTATGTCTTAATACATTCTGCTAGCACATGGTGGGATGATGGGCACTAAATGTTAACAAACCAATGCAATTTGCCATATAGTAAACATGTTAATTTATATGCTCCTTAAATTACTGCTTTGCTGCTTTATATAGAGCACAGCTCCTTTGAATTTACTGCAGGTAATTCACTGTTTTACTGTTGATTCTTAAGGTTGAAAATTCCCTATTCAACACATGACACATAATGTGAAATCAGTGAAAGTTATTAATAATTTACCTTTCACTTTTCCGATGACAAGTATCAACTTTTTGTTGGCATTCATCGATATCAATACAATTCTGAGGGTTTTGTGGATCCAACTGGTAGCCAGCCCTGCATACTGGACTACACCAGAAGCTGCCTGGATTATTCACACACCTCTCACTTTGACTGCAGTTGTTAGTTCCAAGTGTGCACTCATCTTCATCTACAAATAATCATAAATAAGTTTCCATAAGCCCAGAAAAATGAGACAGAGGGAGAGAGACAGAGAGAGAGAGAGAGCGAGAAGAATAAAACATAATGAATTTGTTCCTATACTGTACATGTTATAACACTGGAATTATGTACATCTTTGCAGAGTATTGCCAGGAAATCTGAATATGATAAAAATTATGCAGGTTTTTTTATACTCTGAAAAATTAGTAATTAGGAATGATATCAGAAACCTAACAGATTAAGAATGTGCTGATATCTGCCAAACAAATGTTTTGATTTGCTAATAGCAGAGTCATGCATGTGAATAAAAAGTACCTTACAATGCCATATATATGTGTAACTAAAAATACAATGAAAAAGATGTAGAAAAAATATGAAAGAAATTAAAATAAGTACATATAATTAGATGCAAACATACACTATGTCTGGAAAATGAGACCATCTTGTGCAGTGTTTATTATGAAAATTTTTATAGCTAGAAAAGTGTAGTTTTTGTCACCTGAAAGACAAATTCTTGAATGCTTCATTTATGCCAAGTGTTACATGCTCACATGCACATATGGACATGGCCATGTGCCAAAATGAGGGACATCAGAAAGCCCAAAGCAAGGTGGCAGCTACTCTGAGAATAGTATTCAACACATAGCAGTCTGTGTGTGCATCACGAATAGCAGAAGTAAAATAAGTAACAAGTGTTTAAAGGAAGCAGAACTACTTTTGTTGACACCGTGTTCAACGAGGAGAAAGGGTTCCATTGAAAGTCCTACCTGATCACTCCAAGGTCAGTTTTGTGCATGTGCACTTGGTAGCAAGGAACACATAGCATAAATAAAAATTCCCACATTTATCTTCTATATGGTGAAAATTACACCTTTGTGTTTTTCTTGATTGTGAATTAAAATCTTACAATATGTGGTCAATGTTTGCTGACACTTTGTATATAAAGTAGAATAGCAAGCTAAGTAATACTAACTCAGGCTTTTGCAGGGGTGCAACTAGGGTCTCCATTCCTCTGGGATGGGTAATGTATCACTGGCTGATTTCTGCCTGATGTTTCCAAAACGTATTATGGTCTCATCTTCAAATTCTGACCGAAGTTTTGAAACCAATACACTGTTTCAAAATGTTGGGCTCCAGTCACCCATGTTACAGCACAACATTCCAAAATACAAAGAGCCCAGCACTCATGTAACATAAAAAGCAACCCGAACCAGGTTGGAGTACAATTTGTGTAACACCAAATTGTACTACAAAATGTTGTGTTATGATGTCACTCCTGAACCCAATCCCTGTTCAGTAAGCTGTTATAGGCCGATAGTAAGAAAGATTGGGAATGATGTGAATTAATATTTCTCTGTGTGATATAAAAGTAGTGGGAGTAAGATTGTGCAATGACATGCCCTTTGACAACATGAACCCATTTTGCATTTAGTAATCATAGATTATACAGATAACAGCAATAACAAATTGTGCATTTGTTGTTATGTCACCAGTTCTTCAAAGGTTAAAAAACTACCTGCTTAATCAGTTCATATATTACCTTCACATTTCAATGTCATGTTGTTGTACTGGTAACCCTGAGGACATTTTGGTGACAGTCTGCACATAAAAGTTCCAGGCATGTTGATACACACTTCCCCTTCTTTGAGAGAGCAATTATGCAAGCCCATTAGACACTCATTCACATCTGTCAAGAAAAATTTTAATATCAGTCAAAAATAAGTAATTACAGCATTTCCTGCTAAATAAGTCTTTCACTGGATCAGGGACAAAGAACTTCTTAAAACATAAAACTTTTTATAAAAAAATAGAAAAATGATATTCAATGTTTGGCACGTTCACTTAGTTATGAAAAGTGCCTACCATCATGTCCGTCTGTCTGTTCATATGTATCAGCATGGCTCCCACTGGGTGAATTTCTGCAAAAATTTGATATTGAGGGCTTCTATAAAAATCTATTTAGAAAATCCAAATTTGGTGAAAATCGGACTAAAAGATCAGGCACTCTATGTGTTACTGCTACTGGAAACAATAAAATGCAATAACATTGCTCCCATCAAATAAAATGATACCAGGCTGTTAGTCTGTCCATCTGCTTGTCCATCCGTCTGTCTATCTGTCCATCTTTCTACCTCTATCAGCATGGCTCCCACTGGATGGATTTATGTGAAATTTGATATTGGGGACATTCATGGAAATATGCCAAGGAAAGTCAAATTGGTTGAAATCTGACAAACATATCAGGCAGTTTGCATGAAGATCTAAGTATATGTTATTGTAGCTGGTGACAATAAATCACTGTAGAAACACCACATTCAAGTGAAATGGTATCAGGCTGTTAGGATAGCTGAGGAGGTGTAAATATTGTGTGCGTGCGCCACTATGTTACATTATATGTACAATGCCTATCTTGTTTGGATTCACATCCTAGCAATTATTCAACATTTAAAAAATAGTATATATTGTGACTTGGATCTAGAGTTACTTTTGTGCTACAGAAAGTCGTAAAACACATATCCTAACAGACTACCAAAAAAATATGAGTTCAAAGTAATTTGTTGTTGGCATAGGTGCATGTTCTTCGTTTAACACACTTGTGTCTTCCACCCCACAGCTATCGTTACACAGGTTTTTGGTGTTCATTAAGCCACAGCACATTATCATCTACTGCAAAAAAATCTTCCAAACTACACTGAAGTTCTAACCTTACTGCACTATATCTGTGATATACTTTGATTAATAAAAATGAATAACAAAAATTGTGGAACCATAAACAGGGAGTCTATGGCCATGTACAAGTAACACAGTGGTCCACAATCAATTATCAACTATGGTACAGTTCAACCATCAGGAAATGTATAATGGTTATAATCTTTGGCCATATTAAAAAGGGAATTTTTTGCATAAAAAACATAAAAGTGTATTTCTAAAGGGTGAACGTTTTACACACCTTCATATGTGAGAAAATATGAAGTTATTCCTATTAAATTTAAGTGGAACTTCAAAAATCTAACTTCTTAAATGAGAAAACTTTGTAGTTCAGAAATTATCTGGGAAACACTGTAGATATTCTTAATTTCAAACTTTTGCCGTGTTTTGAATGTTGTATTCTTTCTTTTGGGTGATTCACTGGTGTCTGAATTTTATATGTCGATGTTTCAGAACACACTGTCTGTTCTGTTTTCATAGGCAGTGTAAGTAGAAAGAATAACCAGGATAAGATCAATGGTGTATTTATGTGGGAAAAGGTTTGGCTTGAAAATAGCCTCAGCCATTCGGAAGGAGGGGCCAGGGATGGGTTGGGTCTGAGTAGAGAAACAGGCTGTGGAGGGCAAGGACCCCAAGTGGAGGCCAGAGTAAGTATGTAAGGGAGAAATAGCATTGTGTTGAGGTGAGGAAGGTGAGCCATGGGATGGTAGAGATCAAAATATTGTGTTTCGGGAGAGAGCCACCAAACATCTCATCCCGGTTATTCTTTCTACTTACACTGCCTATGAAGACGGAACAGACAGAGTGTTCTGAAATGTTGCCATGTAAAATCCAGATGCCAGGGAATTACCCAAACAAAAGAATACAACTGTAGATATTGTTCACCTGCGTTTAGGTTAAAATACTGCATACCAATAGGCAGCTAAACACTTTCTGACAAAACTAGTGCACAGTCAGTATGATGTGTCAATAAAAGTGTCACCTTCAAAAGAAATAACTTATGTCTATTATGTCATGTTATTAACAGCTAGTTTCTGAAGAGGTAAGAAGTCTCCCCATAACATGACATGCTGGCACAGAGAGTGAATCCGGGTATAGCCCTTCTCAGACTTTAACCTTGAAACTAGATGGGGGGGGGGGGGGATGTTCAAGGCCATGCCCCAGCTTTACCCTTGGGAAAGCTGGGGCCAATAGCTATACTGACTATGCTACCCCAGCCCTCTTCGGAAAAGGTAATATACTGAAATTTGAAACAAGCCCTAGTGATAATATTTATTCTAGGAAAAATAGGATAGCACTTTTAACTGTACAAGGGCTGTCAAAAATTCTTAACTTTTCGACCTGCTATATTTGACGGAATTATATATCTGACATCATTTGATATAAAATACACAGACCAGATACATAAGAATGTATTTCCCCAAAATCTGAGGTTTTAAAAAATTATTTACTCAACAGAAACTGCTCTGACAATATGGTATTGTGGCATAACACTGTAGGAACTCATACTCATATCCAAATGTGGTTCCAGATATTCTGCAACCACCAGTAACAATCATAATATTCTTTTCAATTAACAAATATACACTACCCAAGCAAGTCTTCCTGCTGTAACTGTAGCTATAGCCTGCAGGACAAACATCCACCTTGTTTTCTTCATTGTTCCGCCTCGTGTGAGCAGATCTTAAATCTGGGGTTCTACTTGTATTTCTGATAGAACTTGTAATAGGTTCACATCTGTAGCTACCAATTTCATTGACGCAGGTCTCAGAATACAGATCACATGAACTCACATTTTCTCTGCATTCATCTACATCTGAAACATGACAGCTGTTAAATTTGTGTGTAATATTCATCAGTCAAAAAAGAGAATTATAATTCTTTTCCCACACAGACACTTCTCTTGAACTAGTCTATAATAAACTTCCGTCAGATTGCTAGGCAACTCTAAAGGATAATTAAATATCATTTTTTGAGGGATAGTTATGAAAGGGATGAGACATATGTTTATTTTTTGTGACTTTGCCAATTTTTATGGGGAGGAGTTGTCAGTGCCTTGCCCAACCCCCAAGCTGGAGGACAACCCCTTGTCGGCTGTCTGGGACTGATTATTCAATATATTCACAGCTACCCTCCATATTGGAGGCCGTTCCTCCATCCACAACTCAGGGACGCTCCATGCCATGGTGACAGTGACCCACTTATCAAGGGTATGAAACTTGGATGCACACAATGAGGAAGGAATGTAGGCCAGGGCTTTTGAGAATGAGGCGCTGAGGAAAATATTTGGGTCTAAGTGGGACGAGGTAACAAGGGAGTGGAGAAAACTACACAACGAGTAGCTTAGTAAACTGTACTCCTCACCCAATGGTGTTGTGTGATCAAATCGAGAAGAATAAGATAGACTGGGCAGGTAGCACACATGGGGAAGAGGAAAGTTGTGTACAGGTGGTGGGGAAACCTGAGGGAAAAGACCACTTGGAAGACCTAGGCTTAGATGGGAGGATAATATTAATATAGATCTTCAGGAAGTGGGATGGGAGACATGGACTGGATTGATCTGGCTCAGGATAGGGACAGGTGGTGGGCACTTGTAATGTAGTAGTGAACCTTGGTGTCCATAAAATGTGGGGAATTTCTTGACTATAGCTGAGAAATAGTGAGCTTCTCAAGAAGGACTGTGCTCAAGGGCTCAAGCCCTCACATTTCTCCTCTTCATATATAACATGAAAAAGAATGTCTGAAAGTTGACACTGAACCTTGAGAATTCACTCTCTGCCAGCCAAAAATATCATCCACTCAGATAACTCTCTTTACGTACCACAATAACAAAATCACAGGGTTGACCAGCTGGTGGAAATTTAGAGTAATCAGTTCTATTCCTACCACTAACAAAAGAAGTTCCATATTTTTGGAATAAATGTGCTTTGATTCACGACATCACCTGTTACATTTGTAGTGAAATGAAATTTCCAACCATATTGCACATTACAGTTCCAGTCCACGCAGCACTACTCTACTCTTCAATACTGCAGAAAAACATATTTTTCCTCTCAATTTTAACATTTGGTTGGTACCTTTCATGAATATGTCCTTCAAAAATGTTTGTTCGCTTGATTTCTCAGCAGCTAAAAATGCCATTTCACACATTTCTTATCCAGTACAACCACATGGAAAAAAGAAAGGCCAGAAAAAAAAAGCTATCACTTTTTAAGCGACTATTAGCTCTGTCATGTCCACCTGCCTGCCTGCCTGTCTGCCTGTCCACACAGAAAAACTTGGTTCCCATTGGATGGATTTGATGAAATCTGATGTATGAGTATTTTTAAAAAATCTGTTCAGAAAATTCAGTTTTCCTTAAAATCTGACACGAACAACAGTTACTTTGCATAAATCCATGTACATCTATGATAATATCTCACTCAGTTCTTGTTAAAATGAGAAATGTTTCAGACAAAATTTGTAGAAAAAATCAAAACACCTACTTTACGTTCACTAATTTTTTTTTCCAAAAATCATGTCATTTATGAGGTAATGTGGAAAAATGTGGCACAGCTAGACAGGCCACAGAGGGCAGTAGAGCACACATGCTTTTAATGCTGCATATCTAAGGCTATATAGACACACTCAGAATATGAGATTCTTATTGCTTTTCCACAACAACATTACTACATGAACGCACCTCAGTGTTATGTTTATATGTACATTGCCTCTCTTGTTTAAACTGAAATTTTATTAATTTTCCTTGCATTTATTTGGAGAGAGTGCGGGTGTGACACCTGAACCTTCTCCAGATAAACGGTGCTCCAGCACCACCTTAAATACTATCGTGGCATGTAATTTACAGACTGGCTTCAAAGAAGAATTTTATAAAAAAAAATGCACTACATTGAGACCACGCCACCTCAGTTACAATACATCAAGTCACAGAAACATTTTAATAAGACCTCTTATTATGACACAAGAGAACCTAATCCTATAAAACTCTTTATACATATGAAGCTAAAGTGACCCCGTTACAGGCCCAGAGGGTGGGTGCAGGTATACGTAGCTCTACTCTTCCACGACCGCAGCACTAGAAGGGGGTGAGTGGTCAGCAGCATGCCCCGGCCACACTTTACCCCCACGAAAGAACCGGTACCTATTGTACAAGGCTTTATACATATACTTTTTAAAATTACATAAGTCTTTTACTTTTATACTGTGTATTTTGTGTCTTAACATTGTAAAAATAGTAACTGTAAGAA
>Ga0123352_10000876_pt1 | contig 38145 bp, 33 predicted proteins | sample TergutLab28metaG_FD_89700 | JGI IMG/M metagenome (GOLD analysis project Ga0123352, IMG submission 89700) | Labiotermes labralis P1 segment gut microbial communities from Petit-Saut dam, French Guiana - Lab288 P1 | ecosystem: Host-associated > Arthropoda: Insects > Digestive system > Gut ... | reverse complement strand
TATTTTTATACCTTTTATGACCCAAGAGCTACGCATGGCAGGACAGTCTATCTACTACGGACAAAACGCGCTTTCACACAACATTATCATGGCAGACCGCAAAAAGTTAAAAAATCCCAAGGGATTATACTGGAAAGGAAGGTTTTATACCTCGAAAAAAACACAGGCAGAAAGGGGCAACACGGCACAGTTACAGCCATACGGACACCCAAACTTGATAAAGGCTATGTACAACAGTGGGCATACTCTAATGAACCATAAACAGGGTAAAACCCATAAATCCACGAAGGAGGTAAGAATATCTTACATCAGCCTATCCGAAATTTCAAGAACAAAAGGGGGAATGTCATGCAAAGTTGCGTAGAAAAAACGTGCAATCAGCAAGGCGAAAATCCCCAAGCCACGCCGCCGCTATTCACCAAACGCATTGGCGGTACAACCTACACGGTGTCCGTATTTCACAGCGAAACAAGCAAGGAAACCGCAGAGGATAAACTTATGCGTATAATCGAAAATGAGGTGCTAAATAGTGCCTAATGCTAACCTTGCCAGTGCCGCAACCCCCAACCACTGCCAGAGAGGGGCAGATATGAATACTGCAAAATTAACCATCCTTTACAGCCGTTTGAGCAAAGAGGACGAACGAGAAAACGAATCCCTATCAATCGAAAATCAAAAAAACTATTTAGAGGATTATGCCCATAAAAACGGCTTAACTAACATAATCCACTTAGTAGATGATGGTTGGAGCGGCACACGTTGGGATAGACCCGATTTTTTGAAGATGATGGAACTAATCGAAAGCGGCAAGGTAGCCCAAATCTGCATAAAAGACATGAGCCGTTTGGGGCGTGACCATTTGCGTGTTGGGCTATTCTTGGAACAGTTACGAGATAACAGCATAAGGCTTGTAGCTGTTGCAGAAAATATCGACACAGCCAAAGGTGAAGATGATTTTATGCCGTTTCGTAATCTGTTTGCAGAATGGCACGCAAGAGATACAAGTCGTAAAATACGTGCCATAAATGAGGCACGAACCAAAGACGGAAAACGTGTAAGCGGAGCAATACCATACGGCTATCTTCACGACCCACAAGACCGCCAACTATGGATTTTAGACGAGCAAGCCGCACCCATAGTAAAGCGTATGTTCCGAGGGATAATTGAGGGTAAAACAGTTTCACAATTAGCCGAGGAATTTACCGCAGAAAGCCTACCGACCCCTGCCACACATTGGACTAAAATTGGCGCAGGAATGAAAAATAAACCTAACGCAAACCCCACACGATGGGCGGCAAGTACAATCATTGCCATACTCAAAAAAGAAGAATATATGGGTTGGAAAGTGCTTAATAAAACGAAAAAAGACAGCTACAAAACCAAAAAGCGTGAAAGCAATCCCGATAAACTAACATTCAAAAATTCTCACCCTGCTATTGTTACCGAGGAAGAATGGGAAGTAGTACAGCGTTTGCGAGAAACACGCAGACTGCCCGAACGCATAGGCGGCGCACCAAATCCACTTACAGGCATTTTATTTTGCCATGATTGCGGTCATAAAATGTACCACAAGCAAGGGCGCACAGGAAGACCCGACCATCCGCATCAAGAGTATGTTTGTTCAAGCTACCGTCATTATTCCCGAAGTTGCACTTGCCATTATATTAGAGTGTCCGTAATCGAAGAATTGATACTCGATAGTATCAGAAGGACTTGCGCTTATGTGCGGAAAAATGAATCTGCTTTTATTAAACGGGTACATGAAACTTCTGCACTTCACCAAGAAACAGCAATAAAAGACAGCCGCAAAAAACTAACTGCTGCCAAACGCCGCAGGGAAGAAGTAAGCGGCTTAGTCAAAAAACTGTTTGAATCGTATGGTGCAGATAAAATCCCCGAAACCTACTTTGAGGAACTGCTAAAAGGCTATAACGAGGAAAGCACCGCACTTGACGGCGAAATTGCAAATCTGCAAACCGACATAGACAAATTCAACACCGACAGCGTAAAGGCAGACAAGTTTATAGAACTTGTGAAACGCCATACCGAGTTTGCCACATTTACGGCGGCGTTGTTGAATGAGTTTATCGAAAAGGTAATCGTCCATGAGGCAGTAAAAATCAACGGCAAACGCACAATGCAAGTTGATATATACCTTAATTTTATCGGTAAATTTGAACTGCCGCCAAGCGAATATGCAGACGAGCAACAGGCAGAACCGCAAAAGCAGACAGGCACAAGAGGGCGTAAACTTCGCCGTAATATGACCGAGGAAGAACTACAGCGTGAGCGTGAAAAAGACCATAGATATTATGCCCGAAAAGTAGCCGCAAAAAAAGCCGCACAGGAAGCACAGCGAGCAGGGATTTTACAAAGCACATCTTTTGCAGACGTTAAAAAAGTAGTGTAATCCAAAACCGCCACACCCTGCAATATAGCAATCCAATTTCATACCCACAGCACCACAGCCGCCAGAAAAGCAGAAATGCAAACTGGCGGCTTTTTTATACCCAAAATCTGAAAGGAGCATTTAACTATGCCAAAAACAACAGCCGAGAAAATCGCAACCAAAAGAGAGCAAATCCAACAGCTACAAAACGAGGAAAAACAGCTTATTCAAAAACAAAAGGAGCAAGACCGTAAAGACAGAACCAAACGCCTATGTCAACGGCATGGGCTACTTGAAAAATATATGCCCGACCTTGCCGCCATCACAGACGAGCAATTTGAGATGTTCGTTAAGAGGGGCATAAACACAAGCTACGGTCAGAAAACACTTGCCGAAATCATGGCACAAACCGCCGCCAAGCCTACCGCAAAACCCATTGCCGCCACCAAAGACAGCGACAATGCCCCAAGCGGTAACGCAGGCGGCACAGCAACGGCAGGGGCGTAAGCCCCTCCCTTGCTAAAGGCAAGGGCGCACTTATGTACCACATGAATGTGGTACGTGCGCTCTGCCGAGGGCTTGCCGTGCCTTGCGGCACGGATGGGGCGTAAACGCCCCATAAAAACCTAAACCTCCAAAGGCAAAGGGCTATGCAAACCGTGGAAAAGCTAATTCATTAAGTGACCGTAACCGTTTGGGAGCATTGACAAGCCTATGCACAGCGCATGGACAAAGCAAAAACCGCTTTGCCCACACCCTGCACACAGACTTGCCAACACCCCCAAACGGACGGCCACTAAATTCATTACGCTTTACCACCGTTCACACAGCCCCTACTGCTACTGCGATAAACACAACATGATAAATACAGAAACATAAAAAACAAAAAAGGAGTTGAGCCGCAACAATGTATCATCTAAGCATAAAGATAATCAGCCGTGGCAAAGGCAAATCGGCAGTTGCGGCGGCGGCTTATCGTGCAGGGGAGAAAATCATAAATGAGTATGACGGTGCTACACATGACTACACACGAAAAGGCAGCATAACCCACACCGAAATCATGCTGCCCGAAAACGCCCCAGTAGAATATCAAGACCGTGCCACCCTTTGGAACGCAGTAGAGAAAATCGAAAAAGCAAAAAACAGCCAGTTGGCGAGGGAAATTGAAATTGCCCTGCCTGTTGAACTTAATCATATGCAAAGTATAAATCTTGTTCGTGAATATGTAAGAAAGAATTTTACAGACAAAGGAATGTGCGCCGACATTTCTATTCACGACCCCAAAGGTGAACCACGCAACCCACACGCCCACATCATGCTAACCATGCGCCCGCTAAATGAAGATAAAACATGGGGCGATAAGCAGAAGAAAAAATACATCTTGGACGATAACGGCGAGAAAATATACGACCCCAAAAAACGCCAATACAAATGCGACAAAGTACAAACCACCGACTGGAACGAACAGACCAAAGCCGAAGAATGGCGTTGGGCATGGGCGGCTACCGCAAACAGATATTTGCAGGAAACTAACCACGCAAAACGCCTTGACCACAGAAGTTACAAACGACAAGGCATATCAAAAATCCCGACTATACATCTTGGCGTTGCCGCCCATCAGATGGAGAAACGAGGAATACAAACAGAGCGAGGAAATATAAACCGTGCTATTGAAATAAGTAATCGCAAATTACGCCAACTTGCCGAGCAGATAAACGAATTACAAGGTTGGCTTGCCGAAGAAATAGCAAGACCCGAACCAGTTATAACGCCGCCGCAATCTGCACAACATCTACAGTCTACTACCCCAACACCGCAGGGGCAACAAACCAAAACAGACGAGCCAAAACCTCTAACTGGCTTTGCGGCTATCTTGGCAAAGCACCAAGCAAAAAAGGACGGAACGCATCCAACTACCCCACCGCCAACAACACAGCAACCAATACCACAATCCACCGAGTCAAAACCGCTCACATTTGCCAACATAATTACAGATATTATCACACGGCAAGCGCAGGGCAGACCAATATTCGAGGACGATAAAAAACTGTTCTCTTTTCTCGCATATAACAACATTGAAGATTACGAAGGACTTGAAAAGCATATGACAAACCTCATGACGCAACAGCGAGAATTGGGGCATGAATACAATCCACTACGCAGTCGAGTGGCAGAACTTTCTCAACACATCAGACAAAACGAGAACTACACAAAACGCAAGGCAGCCTACAACCAATACGAAAAAGACTTGGCTAAACAAATGCCGTGGAAGAAAAAATCTTTTGCCGCCGATAACAGTTGGATTGTTGAGCGTTATAATGAAGCAAAACAGTACATTGACGGTGTAAGAAATGCCAACGGCAAAATCCCGCTTGCCACATGGCAAAAGGAACATTCCGAACTTTCCAAAAAGATAGAAGAACTGGACGGCAGATACCAAATCCTTAAAACCAAAGTAGCCCAAGCGAATAGATTCCGTGTAAGGGTTTATGATGTTCTACGGAAGGAAAAACAGAAAACACAACCAGTACAAAAGCGGTCGCAGGATATAAGTTTGTAGACATAATATAAAACCGACTGGAATTTCAGTCGGTTTTATATATCAATTTTCAATATCGGAGTTTAATTTCAGAAACCGCTACCATATCAGCATAGTTGTCAAAGCCTTTGCTTTTCAAAAATTCGACTAATCCTTTCTTCGCAATATCTGTTTTATTAAGCGGCGCAATACAGATTTCCTCAATCAAAGACTTTGGTACAATGGAGAGTTCGATATAGGGGATAAATGTATTTTTGCCACTTCTAAATTTTGGAATAATATTATCAGGCTTTGGGCTATTTACATCATCAGTCACAACAACTGCCATTCTAAATTCTTCCTCTTGAAACATGTTTGGATTCTTAGTAAAAATTCCTTCGTATATAATGTGAATACAAGCTAAATATTTTTTTTGAGAGTCGCTTAAACTTTCCTGCTCCGAAATAGCTTGTATCATACCAATAAGCGACTGTGCCATATTGCCACTATAGTCAATTTTTCGCATGAATATTTGAGAACTTTTATTGCTTAACGAAAGGTTGAACGATTCAACTTGCTCACGGAGTTTAGTTGCATTGATTTTTATACTACAGCCTGTTCCACCCGAATAATAGTGCCAAAGACTCAAATTGTCCTTTTTGGTAGAAGTGGACAAAATATAAATGCTCGAAATACATTTGTTGATTTCTGCAATTATTGTCCTTTCTTCGTCACTAATATCTGCTGTAGATGTAGTAACGTTAAAATAAAAATCAAGCAAACTCATGCAACTATCAATGAACTCTCTTAACTTTGTATCATGTATGGAAGTTTTATTTTTTTCAATGATGTCACGAATATACTTGACTTCTTCCGTATCATTCAGAAAGTCATGACGGGTTAGCCATAATTCGCCTTTCTCAATTATAGACTTCAAAGCACCTAAATCTGAAAAATGAAACAAATCCATTTCTGCATGGTCATCTTGTTTCATGAAAGGGGAGCAGTACACAAAATCCACGCCTTTTGTCAAGGCTTCGTCTTTGATATTTTCAAAATACCATTTTTTATGCTTGTCTTTGTCTATGCACCATAAAGCCTTATCCTTTCTCCAGTTTAGGCGTGTTTTAATAAAGTTAGAAGCAATTACTTCAGTTTTATTCAATAATTCAAGCATATAATCGCAAATTGTAAGAACTTCTTGTTGCTTGTTTAAGTTGTCTAAACATATCAATTTTTGATTGTATAACAAATACAAAGTTGTCATATTCTCATCTGTTGCAAAAGTGGGCAATTCAATTTTAGCAAGTTTATCTTCTACATCTTTTTGGGCATCTTCAACGGACGAAAAATATTGACACCTATATAGACTGGTCAAAATGGAATAATAACCGTCTATGCCTGCAATTCGCAATTCATTGTTTACGTCAAAGAACTTTACAAAAGCATCTATCAACTTTTCTTTCCCAAGACTTCTCCATGTTAAAATTCTATACATTATCGTATCAAATATCACATATGCTCCGCAATGAAGATTCCCCATATAGTAAAATACAGTTTTACAAAAATCCTTATCGAAAATCAAAAACCTACAATACTGAAAAACAGCCATATAATTGTTATCATTTGCATTAGCCAAAAAAGCTACCAAATCTCGCTGATACCATGTTGCTTTGCGTGAATAAAAATACTTCGTGAAATCTTCAAGCACATAATTTGCACTTGAATATTTCAGAGTCCATAGATTCAACAATTCTTGGTATTTGGCGATTATTGCGCTATTGTCATAGAAAGTATCTGAATACCTATAAATCATGTATGAGTACAAATAAATCAAGCAATCGCTTTTGAAATGCCCCATATCTATATTCTTTATCAAGTAATCAATCGTTTCAACATTTTCGGTGTGAAAATCCGTCCTCAAAAATAAACCGTCCATTTCAACGGTAAAAACATTTTCGATACATTTATGAGCATTTAGAATGATTATGATATTATCATCTTCATCAAAATTTGAGTTGCTGTATATCTCGTTAATTTTCGTGAAGTCCATCATATCTGCAAGCACCAAAAACACCTCCATGCTTTCTCGCAATCAATAAAACTCATTTTCTAAACTTGTGAAATGCTTTTGTAATCCGAATATAATTTTACTGCTCGTTTTAGCTGAGAGCGTACAGTAGGCGTTAATGCTTTATAGCTTTCAGATTGTTCAAGCATAAAAACGTAATGCGCCTGTGGAATAGGTGGTATTATACACATGGAATTTGCACGTCGTAAGCGTGAAACGGTATCACGTTTTACTCTCTCTGATAAAGGTTGTGTATTTAAGAGCCACTTGTAAAACGCATCACAATCAATGGACTGCCCTGTTGCAGTATCATTACTCTCAATATGGTGTGCAAGAGATTTTGCAACAAATTCTGCAAGTTTTACAGGAACAGCATTTCCTATCATTTGCTCCATATCTGTTTTATTGCCGTTCCACTTAAAATTAGGAGGGAAAGTCTGAACCAGAGACCTTTCAAGGGTGGTCATTGGTCGTATAGAGCCATCTAATTTTTTGGCATCATTTGGATGCCCTGGGTATCCCGGTGGAACAGGTCGATTCATTCCTCGTATTGTCGGAGATGGCTCATCAATCGTGTATACAGCCCTACGACTATAGTTTCGAGGATGCCTGTAGTAATAATCAAAATCGAGTGACTCACCAAAATAATCACGCAATGTCGTTTCCTTATTGCCTACGTTTTTATTTATGTACTCAATGAGAAAATCGTCCTGTGCATCTAATGAACCAATGCAGAAAAAACGCTTACGGCGTTGTGGGACTCCACAAAGGCTTGCGTTTAATATCACTTCTGTTAGTCCATATCCATTATCCTTAAAAAGTTTTCTTGCTTCACCATAAGCCGCACTTTTTTGAATGCGGTCAACGTTCTCCATCACGAACCACTTTGGCTTGATTTCTGAAATAATCTTAGCAAATGATTCTGTTAAACTTGCGCGATTGCCCTCAACACGTTTTCCTGCGTGAGAAAAATCTTGGCAAGGAGGCCCACCTATAATAATTTCTGGGTTAAGTAATCTTATTTTCTTAATTGCCGATTCATAATCATTCAAATCATCACGAAAAACAGGATGGTTAAAGTTGTTTTCATAACACATAGCCGCGGTATCCCAATATTCATACGCTGCAATTATATCAAAACCAACTTCTTGGAATCCTAAAGACATTCCACCACAGCCAGCAAACAAGTCAACTACCTTTTTCATATCGAAATCCTCCTTGACCAAACTATCAAAAAGTGGTATAATAGCATGTCAATAGTAGCATAAACTTTTAACGACGTCAATACTTTGACGTCAAAAATTAGGTGGTTTTTAGATGGCAAGGAAGAAGAAAGATGAATCGCCAATTTCGTCTGGATTATATGGGATAAAAAACTCAAATCGCTCTACTGATATGCATTGGGGCAAAAATTGTTTTAACTCCAGTTTTCCAACTGCGATGGCTAATTATATGCTATCAAAAGACATTCCAGCGATTTATAACAGGCTCGTATTAGAAAATGGTGAATTGAAAGTGGCGGCCTCTGAAATCTCACTTAGAGATGTCTTTGCCTGCGGAAACAAGGCACTTGATAGCCTTGATTTTAGATTTGAATCTCGGTATGAGCCATATCAAGAATATTCTTTTGATGTCATTGACGCTATAGACCTTGTAGTAAAAACTACAGATGGGAATTTTTTGTCCCCCCTCGAAATAAAATTAACCGTCTTACCAACTTCAAACACAAGTCACCTTCCCGAAAAAGATTGGGGCTGTGAATTGGTTGTACGTTCTGCTACGACTTCATATTGCGCTCTCGGAATGTTTGATTCTGTGAAGGATGATGCTTCTGGTGTTCGTGATATTTTTGAGAGTGCTTGTTCAAGTATTGGCTCGTGGACTAACGACTTTGAAATGAGTCATAAAACACCTAACCTTACTGAATGTGTGAACCAATTTCAACGAAAATATTTAGAACAACAAAAACCACTTTTAATTCAAGCTGTTTGGAAAACACAAGGACAATCACCAATACTTGCAGATAACGCTTTTGATATTGTTGTTTGGAGTGATTATGCGTTTTCGAGATTGTTTTTGGATAGTGCGCTTAATGCAAGTTCTACCATGAGTAGGCCGATGAGAGCTTCTGCTAAATTGGCTCGGTGTCTTTGGGAATTAAGTAAGTCTGGTAAAATCAAATTAGCAGAGATTTATCGACAAATGGCATTTGATACGCAGACAGATAAAGAGTTTGCAATTCAAGGCGCAAAATGGCGTAGCTATGTTTCTTCTGAAAGGATAACGCAGCCGATTCTACATAAGGACGTGCTGAATGAAATCATTGAATCTGGACATATTGAACGGCTCAGACCAGAGCGGCGCTTTGACCAAACATTATATTTTACAGTTAAGCAGTAATCCAACAGCTAATATATAAAATCAATGAATGATAATAAAGCCCGATAAGTAGGAAGTTTACAATATCCTACTTATGTGGGCTTTTCCGTTTTCAAAAACAGTCCTTGACAACACAACCCCAATGGACTTTTCTTAGGAGTGCCGGGGAGCGGTAAGTCTTTTGCTGCCAAGCGTGAGTTGCTGAACGTGTTTCTAGCCACAAACGATAAAATTCTTATGATAGACCCGATGGGGGAATACACCTCGCTTGCTAAACGGCTAGGCGGTCAAGTAATAGAAATATCCCCAGACAGCTCACACCATATAAACCCTTTAGACATTAAACTGACCGAAAATAGCGATGAAAATCCGCTTGCACTCAAAGCGGACTTTATTTTATCGCTTATGGAGCTTGTAGTTGGCGGCAAAGATGGACTACAGCCTGTGGAGCGCACAGTCATTGACCGTTGTACTCGTCTTGTGTACCGGGAGGTTCTGCAAAACCCTGATACTGCACCTATGCCAATTCTGCAAGACCTTTACGAATTGCTAAACCAACAGCCGGAATCAGAAGCTAAACGACTTGCGGTTGCACTTGAAATATATTGCTCCGGTAGTTTGAACGTGTTTAACCACCGCACGAACGTGGACACCGAAAACAGAATTGTCTGCATAGACCTTAAAAAACTTGGTTCGGGCTTGCGCACAATCGCTATGCACATCACTAATGAACTGACATGGGCTACTGTAGATGATAATTTCCGGCGTGGTATTTTTACATGGTGTTATTATGACGAAGCTCATATGCTTTTGCGTGATACGCTTACCGCAAGTTATTTTGTTACCATATGGAAAATGCTACGCAAAAAAGCTTGTGTGCCATCTGCTTTAACGCAGAATGTCAAGGACTTCTTGGCATCGAAAGAGATAGAAAACATCTTGGAGAATACGGATTTTATTGTAATGCTCTCACAGGCGCAGGGCGATAGACAGATACTAGCAAAGCAACTTGGTATATCTGAACATCAGTTATCCTATGTTACGCACTCCAACTCTGGCGAGGGTTTATTGTTCTTTGGTAATACTACAATTCCATTTGTAGACCGTTTTCCTAACAATACAGAAATATACCGCTTACTAACTACAAGACCGGAAGACTTGGCTAGGACGGAGGCCGTCTGCCGGGAGGGGGCGTAATGAATGAGCGCAACCAGTCTAATCGGTTACGGTTTGAAAGTGAGACGCAGAGTGGTTTAGCGGAGGGCATAACTTCGAGTCAACTTGGCTCGCGAAGTCTGAACGTGACAAGAAGAAGCTGCGGTTATTGTTTGAAGATGAGCAGCCCAAAGATAGTGCATTTATAACGGATGAAACAAAGCGCAACAGTTCTTTTACTGTAAATGAATCCAATCGAAATGTACGCTTTGAAGATGATGCGGCACTCCGCGACCTGCAACCTACACCACATAAGGCAAAAAACCACTTACGATTTGACGATGAGAATGCAGTTTCTGCACATACGGAAACTAACTCTGTTATGGCTCACTTTGACGACCAGCAGGCACAGCTTATAAACAGTTCTAATCCAAAGTTAAAACAAAAAAGCAGTCTACGGAAAAATGCTGAACACAGCGCGCAAGCCGAGCATTTGCGGCATGATGAAATGCCTGCATTACACCAAAATAATAATGTTTCATCTGTTGACAATAGTGTAATTGTTTCTAATAGCAGCAACCCAATAGCCAATAAAAAGCTACCGAAAGACCTAAAGCATTTAGAAAAGCTAAAGCTCCGTGTCGATAAAGCCGATGATAAGCTGAGCATAGCCCAAGATAAACTTACAGCACAAAAGCCTTACAGACCGCCCGGATTTGTCCGGCAGCTTGGGGGATTTATTGCATGGCGATACGCTCATAGGAAAACCCATGAAAAAGTTTATGAGGTTGAGCATGAGAATGTTGGAACGGAGGCCGCGCACAAAACCGAGCTTGCTATCGAGGGCGGTATTCGCACCACTTCACGGTTTGTTAAACGCCGTATACGCAATATCCCTACAATGCGTGTACAGAGGCTAACTCAAAAAGCTGCACATGCAAGAGCTAATCACACATATCAAAAACTGTTACATGATAATCCTGCGCTAAAGAAAAAAGTGCTTGCACGATTTTTTCAAAAGCAACGGCTTAAAATGCAGTATGTACGACAGGCAAAACAGGCTACACAAGTCACAAAACAAGGTGGCAGCTTAATCACGAGAATAACTACAAAGCTAGGAAAAACTGCTGTTGTGTTAGCCAAAAGCAATCCAAAAGTTTTGTTAGTTGTAGTTGTGTTTGCGGTATTGATTTTAATACTGCAATCCTGTATGGCATTTGTTACATCTGTGGGTAGCAGTCTCGGAGGTGCTATTATAGGTACTTCATATCTTGCAGAAGATGTGGACATGGATAATGTTACTGTGCGTTATACCGAATGGGAAACAAATTTACAGTATCGTATTACCCATGCGGAGCGCGATAATCCAGACTATGATGAATACCGATTTAATATTGGAGATATATCACATAATCCTTTTGAATTGGTAGCATTTCTAACCGCAGTATACAACGATTTCACCTACGCCCAAGTAAGAGCTACCCTGTACGAAATTTTTAATGAGCAATATCAACTGGAATTTATTTCAGAGATTGAAATGCGCATACGCATTGAAGAGCGCACAGGTTCATGGACAGATGATGTGGGTAATACTCACACCTACACTTACACCGTAGTTGTTGAATACGAATGGCATATACTCAACATTGTTTTAACCTCACAATCCTTTAGAGATGTTATTTTATCTCGAATGGATGAGGAGCAGACCGAGCGTTTTCATATCCTTATGCTCACCAAAGGCAACCGCCAATATCTTTACAGCCCTTTTGATTTTAACTGGTTGCCATATATAACAAGTCTTTACGGCTACCGTATACATCCTATAAGCGGCGCAGTATCAAGGCATTGGGGCTTAGATATAGGCTTACCGGAGGGTACTCCCATACTATCAGGGCAGGATGGTATAGTAATATTTGCCGGAGATGCCGGGGGCTATGGCTTTTTGGTGGTCATAGACGATGGCGAGGGACTTGTGTCTAGGTATGCGCATTGTTCTGTATTGTATGTAGGCGTTGGTGATGTGGTAAGTGCAGGTGATGTTATTGCAAGAGTTGGCAGTACCGGGCAAAGCACCGGGCCACATTTGCACTTGGAGGTCATAAAAAATGGACGGCATTTGAACCCTTTAATATTTACAGTAACTAACCATCATTTAGCATTACCAAGCCCAGCCACCACTTCTGAATATGTTACGCTCACCATACCACTAACTGATAATCACTATATTACAATTCCCATAGTCACCAATCACAACCCACCCATAACAACATTTGAAACAGAACCCGGCACGCCCATGAGCGAAGCAATGTTTGCTTTATTGCTTGCCGAGGCTGAAAGTCATTTAGGTACACCTTATGTATTTGGCGCAAACGGGCCAAATGCTTTCGATTGCTCGTCTTTTGTATGTTGGGTATTTACCCATAGTGGAGTATATCACTTGCCACGGACAACAGCACAAGGTATTTTCAATCAAAGCATACCCATACCAAAAGAAGTAATACAGCCGGGAGACTTGATTTTCTTTACAGGCACTTTCTCTACAACAAGAACCGTCACCCACGTAGGAATCTACACAGGTGACGGTTTTATGATTCATGCAGGAAGCCCGGTAAGTTACGCATATATTCATACACCCTTTTGGCAGAGGCATTTTTATAGTTTTGGGCGTTTGAATTGGTAAGGTTACAATACGAATGGAGGGATTTTCTTGAACGCTAAAATACAGCGTATATGCAACGAGATAGACAAAACCAAAGGCAAAATTCAAGAACAACAGGCGCGGCTTAGGGATTTGGAAAGGCAAAAGACCGAGATAGAAAACTTGGAAATTGTAAATGTCGTGCGTGGCATGAACATCTCTTTTGCCGACCTTGCGGAAATATTAAAGCAAGTAAGGCCAAGCTCTCTCACTACTTTAGCAACTTCGGGACAAGTTGCCCCGAAGTCTGCGGCAAGCAATAACGACAATGAGGAGGACAATGAATAATGATTACTTTAACCAAAACACGCATTATAGCGGTAGTATTTGCTGCCGTTTTTTTATTTGCCATAGGCATAATAACGGCATATGCCAAAGATGGCGCATACGAACCGGAAACAGAATCTAGTCAATACAACATGGCGGGACATGGATACTCACACGCTGATTTTGATACAGTCACAGCACCGTCCATTATCCCGGAAACACTTACGGCGCAACCTCTGACACCGCAACCTCTGACACCGCCGGGTACAGGCACGGTTGTTGACAATGTAACCAATGAAAACGGCATAGAGTTTTTTACTATTACAAGCGCAAACGGTAATATATTCTTTCTCATTATCGACAGGCAGCGTGATATGGAAAATGTATATTTTCTAAATGCAGTAACAGAACGTGACTTACTTGCACTTGCGGAAGAATCAGGCGATACATGGGAAATGACAAGTACACCTCCACCTATTATCCCCGGCACTCCGACTGTGCCAGAGGTAGAAGTCGTTACAGAACCGGAGCATATCCTCGAACCGGAGCCGGTGCAAAGCGGCGGTATGGGTATGATTGTGCTTCTAATCATTCTTGCGCTAGGTGGCGGTGCGGCGGGGTATTATTTCAAGATATACAGGCCGCAGCAGCAACAGTCTAACACAGCAGATGAGTTTGACTATGAAGATGAAGACGCATATGGCATGAACGATGATACGCCGCCGTGGGATGCGGAGGGCGAGGATAACAAGGATGGTGAAGACTAATTTTCACCGCCGAACCTCGTGAATTAACTCGTGTCGAACGTGCGACCATTAAAAAGTTGGTTACTGATGTATGTGCCAATTATGACAGAGCAGATGGTTGTATGTTATTAGATAAAGAGTGCTATATGTTGGGTAAGTGGTGGACGGGTAGTTATTGCAATTATTTTGTAAATGCCGTATTGCCGCTTGACCCTATGTTAGCTGCGTCATTATTAGGGCATGACACGCCCTTACAAGATACATGCACTATCTGCAACAAACCATTTATACCGGAGGGCAGACAGTCTTATTGTGGCACGGCTTGCAAAACCGAGGGCAACCGCCGCAGAAGCCGTGAGCGTATGCGGAAGAAACGGTGTAAAACTTAACTGTGATGTTACGATTTATCACTACAAAAGCCTGTATTTGCAGGCTTTTGTAAGGCGATTTTATAGGGGCGTGATGTTTTATATTGCTGCGCCCCTCAAATCGTAACATCTTTTACACACTCTAACTTCGGGGCAATTTGACCCGAAGTGGGGGGAGGTCGATTTTACAAAACAATGAGCCAAAAGAAACGCAAGCGTGATATATCAATAAAACTATGGATTAGTGAAACCGAACAGGAGATTATTCACGAGCGCATGATTGAACTAGGTACGGAGAACATGAGTGCATTCATAAGAAAAATGGCACTCAATGGCTATATTCTTCATGTGGATTTATCTTCTATTAAAGAGCTTGTATCTCTACAGCGATATTGTGCCAACAACATGAATCAAATTGCAAAGAGCATAAATACTTATGGCGGCATATATCCGCAGGAAATTATTGCATTACAGAAAGATTATGCGGCATTATGGAAACCGCTATCTGATATGTTAGAGCAGCTTGTTAGGATAACTAAAATGTGAAAACAGGGAGCGTTGGCGCACTATATGCCAATTGCTCCCTGCTATTTTTATATCCCGGCACTTCGGGGCAAGTTGACCCGAAGTTGCAAAATCACAATGTATCTTTGAAAGCCGAATCCATAATGAGCAAAATAGAATCACAAACTTCATTAAAATCAATGTCTGCGGCATAGTCAAACTCTTTTCTATACCCTTCCCAAAATCTACGCATTTGTGTATTTTCTCGGATGCTTTCGACGATGGCTTGATAATGCTCAACAACGCCACGGCTACCCCTGCGCGTGGTCGTTTCTTCAAAAGCCTTTTTTAACACAGATTTATCACAATCCGAACCACGCAAAGCATACAAAATATGAATGTCATAAAAATCTCTAGGTCTTGTGTTTGCTATATTGCGTGACAATACAGTTTCCAATTTTTCAGCAAATATAGTTTCTAGGTTATACGCAAGTACAGATATACTGCGATTATCAAACATAAGTTTGAAAGAATACTCTATCTCTTTAGGCGTGATTCTATCGCCTGTGGTAATGTCAACGGTTAGCGGGACAGCTAAGGGTGTATAATTTGCAATCAAATGAACACGCAAGCCGGGGTAAATATCGCCCTCTCTTATTTCACTAATGCGCAATACTGAAAAAGTAATATCATCCTCTATTGAAATGGAGCATATCTCATTAAATATATTACTGACGTATTCATGGGTAAGCGGCAAGCCTTTTAATGTAGCGTCCATATCTCTTGTTGTGCGTGTATCTAATCCGACAATAGCAGCAATTAGAAAACCGCCTTTTAATATAAAGTTTTGCTTATACTTTGAAAGGGATATACGCTCTAAAAGCCGCTCCATCATATAATTTTGCATAACAAGTTGCGCAGATATACGGTTTTCTTCTGCCTTCTTTTTGATAAATGCTTTTAACTGCATAGGATTATTTGTAATCACAGCAGAACCTCCATATATCTTAGTATTTTTGACTTTACTCGTAAGCGTTCGGCGTAGTCAAATAATTTTACCATGTTCTTGTCGGGTGAAGTAGCATAGAATTTCATAGCTTGATTGACAAGTTGAATGTCACAAGAATTGTTACCTTTTACAATATCGCATAACGTCCGTTCTTTATCGTAAACACGGATGGGATTTCCGAGGGGTGATGCTGCTTCAATAATGCCTAAGTTATATATTTCATGGTTTACAAATTTAACTTTGACATTGCATTTCTTCAAGTCGGTTGCATTGTACCCTTGTGGAACTGTTACAGTATATATTTGTGGTGTCCTATCAGATAGCCCGTGTAAATAGAGAGCCGTTTCATTTGAAAAAATACTTTTTGCATATCTGTATTGAAGAAAAGACATCTCATCTTCCCACACATTTGGTAAAACATATACACCGCGCATAACACGAATGATTTTATTCGTTGCCGTAAGCTCACTAAGCAAACGTCTTTGAAGCCCAGCTTCCGTAACTTGTGCAGAAGTAATAAAGCCGTTATTTTTTTCAAGCATTTCGAGGATTATTTCTTGTTTAGTCATCGCTATCACCACCTTTTACACATTGCAAATTATGAACATTAACGCTTTACATCATATCATATTAAAGCATAATTGTTCAAGTGTTTTATTAAAATTTTACTTCCGATATTTGCTGTACCAACTTCGGGCCAACTTGTCCCGAAGTTATTTTTTTAGAAAGGAGAACCACCGCATGGCAACCACATACATAAAACCATACAAAACCTCACCGGGTTTTACCGCAGTACAAACCATGCAAGACCGATTTGCATATGCCCTCAACCCACAAAAGTGTGCAGCAGTATCTTCATATATATGTGACCCCGAAACAGCGCACTTGGAATTTGCCCTAACTAAAAGCGACTACGAAACTATAACAGGCCGTCTTGGAGACGCGGGGCATTTGTTTTTTCAAATACGCCAAGCATTTCCACCGGGGGAAGTGTCTGTTGAAGAAGCACAGCGTATTGGATATGAAACAGCCATGCGATGGACAAAGGGCAAGTATCAATTCTTCGTTTGCACACATAACGACAGAGGGCATTTGCACAACCATATTTATTACAACTCAACGAGAGAGGACGGCACACGAAAGTTCCATAACTTTATAGGCTCAACTTTTTTTGTGCGGCGGTTATCAGACCGTATATGTTTAGAACATAGCCTATCTATAATCCATAACCCTAAGCAACACAGCGAAGGGAGATTTAAGCATTACGGACAATGGCTGGGTGAGAACAAGCCGCTCACATTCCAAGAGCGGTTAAAGATAGCAATCACAAACACCCTAGAACAAAAACCACAAGACCTTAACGCCTTTCTGTCTATTATGACCGAGGTAGGCTTTGAGCATAAATACGGACGTGGCGGCGCATTATCATTCCGCACAGACGGACAGAAAAAACATACACGCCTTAGAGCGTCTACACTTGGGGAGGGCTATAGCTTAGATGATATACACGCCGTTATTGATGGCAGCATTTCTTATGGCAAGTGGCAAAAAATATCACAACCCAAAGAGCTGACCACGATGGCAAAACCCGCGCTCCACAAGTTTAGCTTAGTTATAGACATACAAGAAAAAATGCAGCAAGGTAAAGGCACAGCTTACGAGAAATGGGCTACTGTTCACAACCTAAAACAAATGGCGGCGGCTTTGCAATATATACAAGAAAACAAACTGCTTGCCTATGAGGATTTAGCAGCTAAAGCTGAAAAGACCGCAGACCGTTTTCCTATCATTTCCGACAAACTCAAGCAGACCGAATCAGCCATCAAACGCAACACAGAATTAAAATCTGCTATTATAGATTACGCTAAAACTCGCCCAATTTTTGAAGAATACAAAGCGAAGAAATACAGTAACAAATATCTTGCAGAACATGAGGCAGACATAGCGGTTTATCGTGCGGCACAATCTACCATAAAAGAAATTCTTAACGGTGCAAAGCTCCCTAAAATAAATACACTCAAATCCGAATTTGACACACTTGCGTTAGAGAAAAAGACCACTTATGCTGAATACAAGGCTGCTCAAAAAGATATGAAGGAGGCTGTAGTTATAAAGGCTAACATCGACCATTTGCTAGGGCTTACGGCACAGCAACAAAACAAGGAAATGGAGCGATAGCAACATTCCGCAACAACAAGGAGCGAAGCTCCTTAACTTCGGGGCAAGTTGTCCCGAAGTTAGCGGGTTTGGGGAGTAGCCCCAACAAGCAAATTTCGAGTGTGTACCCACACTTGAATTGCTTGCCAAAAAGAAACCAGCGTAGGAGGTGATTAGGGCGACCAGCATTTTAACAGATATTTTTTGTTGAAAAAAACTAACAGATGTGATGTAATTAAATATTACTCTTTGTTAAACTCGATAGCAATAAAAAAAATTTTAATTTTTTTCAAAAACAGGTGCAATTTTTCAAACTTCTCCCCTATATACAAGTGTAAGGAATTTTAGTAAGGCAAATTCACACACGAAAGAAGGAAGTTTATGAGTGGGGTAATGCCCCGAATTCAAGAATGGCAACCGTTTTTATTGCCACGGCAAATAAAAAAAACTAGCATACCAACAGCCTTTATCAAGAATGACGACAGCAGGTGGGTACTATACGATATAATTAGCGACTTCAAGCATGAAGAAAAACAAGTAATTTATTACTGCTCTGTTTTTGATGCTACAATAGAAGAAGTTGCTGAAAAAATTGAATTGTCCCCATTCCATGTCGCAAGCACGTTGGGGTTATATTCAGAAAGACTGGAATCCAAGTTGCGTTTTTTCAAAATGATTATGCCTTACGACGAAAACGACTTGCTGTCGGTTAGCGAATTACTTTTTTTTGAACCTGCCGGCTAAAGCATTTCATGTATCACATAGTTTAAGTTTAGGCGGGTATCATAGAAAAGAGGGGGGACATTAAAATTTCTACTGATAGCAATATGAAAGAACTCCACAGCTTAATAGAAAAGTTAAATAACAACGACCCATTAGCCTTTGACGAAATTTATAAAAGGTGTAGTGGACACGTTGCCTTTGTATGCCATAAATTTTGTGGCAGCAAAGAGGACGCAGAAGAAGTTGTGCAGGATACTTTCTTAATTGCTTTCAAGAAAGCGGGTACGCTAAAGAGTGAAACCTTTATGGGATATCTGCGGAAAATTGCAATACACGAGAGCCTACGCAAGCGAAATGAAAACCTCCGTTTGCAAAATTATGTTGTGTCCGTGGATGAACAAACTGAAAATATCCCAGAACTTAACACAATTTTTTTACCGGAGCAGCATTTGCAAGATAAAGAAAATCGTGCCGAACTTTTGCGGATAATAAAATCGCTACCCAAAATACAATGGGAAATGGTTTATATGTACTATTATGCAGACTTTAGCACGAAAGAAATCTCCATTTTGTATGATTGCTCTGAAAGTAATGTATATAACACTTTGCGAAGAGCAAGAAAAGCAATCAAGTCCAAGCTAGAAGGTATGGGTAAGAAAGCAGTTGTCAAGGGCATGGCACTTTTACCACTTGCCGCATTATTCTTTATGGAAGAAGAGATATTTGCCGCAAGTTATATACCAGCCGCAGTCCAAAGCATTGCAGAAGTAGGTATTGCTGAGATTACAGCCGTTGCTGGTGAAATCACAAGTGCAGCAGCTACATCCATTAAAGGCTATGCAATTGTCGCAAGTGTTGTAGCAGTCTGTACGGTTTCCGCAGTGTTATATTTTGCTTTGCGGCCTACTGTAGAAGAATACCCAGTTTACGAGCCATACGAACCAGCTTATGAAATTTACACACCTTACAAAGAGCCGGATGACACCATAGAAGACACACCCTACGAAGAACCGGACGACATTACAGACGAAATAGCGGAGGAAACAGAGCCGCCGCCATATGTGGCAGATGAACCCGAACAGGCGCAGGAGGAAATCACCCCAGACGTGCTTCTGGAAGAGCAGGAGGAGATTACCCCGGATGTGTTGCCGGAAGAACCGGCAGCGATTGTAGAAGAACCAGCCGAAGAGCCTGAGCCACATATTGAAGAAGAGCTTCTTGAAGAACCATTGGAAGAAGAGCTTTTGGAAGAAGAGCTTTTGGAAGAAGAACCCTATGAACCTATGCCGGATACAACACCCGAACCAGAGCCAATAGAAGAACCTGAACCCATTCATGTTGATAGAACTGCTGAAATTATGGCGTCACTTGCAGTTGCTACTACCAGCGAGGCCGTTAATAGTATTATCAATTATTATGGATTCACTTTTTCTAACCAAATACAGATTCCTACAGATGGATTGCTTAGGTTTTATACAGCTAACGAAGGTAGCGGATACATTTTAATTGGCACTAGAATAAATGATGACGGCACGGGGTGGCATATGAGGTTTGAATTGTATAGCAACGGTCAAAGACCTTTAGATACGCGTGAACTTTTCCGTTGGATGGAAGAGTAGCACAGCAATTTGCAACTTGCAGGCTAACGCAATTTGAACCTGCAAAATAACATGACAGAGGAGTTTTGAAATGATTTTTAATAAAGTAAGCCATATGAAACGTTTAGTTTCACTGTTAATAGTGCTTGCCTTGCTATTTGGGTCTGTTCACATCCCGGTTTTTGGTTACTATAACGAGGAAAACCAGACAAGTGAATCACACTATACAGAAGATGACAATTCATATGGCGATAACTACACTGATGCAGATTATGGCTATGACAATGGCTACAGTGACAACGATTACGGCTATGACAATGGTTATAGCGATAACGATTACGGATACAACGATAACGACTATAGCGATGACGATTACAACTACGAAGACTACTACACAGACGAAGAAGAGTATGAAGATGAGGAAAAGTACGAGGAAGAAGAATTGCCCCCAGTAGCTGGCATGACAGGCATTACGCCTGTACCATTTAACGCAGGGCTTAACGTAACGCTAACCGGCGTTGGTGCAGACGCGCAAGTAGTTAATTTTGCGGATACCAACTCCACTTTTACAGGTAACATTTTTTCTACTAACAGTACACCACAAATGTTAGAAGTAATCGCTAGTTTTACCCCGGGTACAACCTCGCGTACTATAGAAATTGAAATAGACAACGGTTTTGGTTTTATGACCGCACCGGGTATGGTGGGCAGCCGTGTACCAAACCAAGGTCAGAGTTTTTTTGATAACTTTGCATTTAACCCTGCACTGCTTGCGGGTGACCACGCAATATTTATTAGCGGTGCGCAGTTTAACAGGCATGTGCTGGACACCATAACAGGTCGCACATATATAGAACAACGTGCTAGGGCAGACCATCCACATGTTATTGCAGGCACTTTAGCAGAAGGCACACTTATAAACACATACCAACCCCTCGGCGGTATATTTGTGTATACCATAACCCCGGATGCAAATACCATAACGCTTGATATAGGCGTGATATCCGATTGGGCATTTGCCATGCAAATGACAGGTGGCGGGTATAGAGAAAACCCCATTACTGTTAGGGTAATCGAAGATGGCATAACGACAGCTGAGCAAACGCTGGAAAGGTATGAAATGACCGGGCAAGTAGGTATACGGGCAATTAGAGTACCAGGTTATACTCTGACAGCCAGAGATGCCGCGAACCCAACATGGACATCACAGATAGGCTTAAATCAATTTGCATCCCCCGGTACTAGTGCTACGGGCAACAGACAGCTTTTGCACGAACGCATCAGTTTTTCTGTAAACGTGCCAAAACAAATTGTTGGTGCAGATTCTATTACGAACAATCCATGGTTAACAGTTGCTCTTTTGCCCGGTACTCAATTGACACCGGAGATGTTTAGTTACGAAATAACAGACCCCGGCGGTACTTTTTATCAAGTAACTATAACGCTTACTCAAGCAAACCATTTTGTTCCTGCAGGTGCAGCTTTATTTGAAATAACCGGCACTATACCAACAAATCCAACACCAACAGCGGGTAACGATGGTATCTCTGCTACACCTACAGATACAAATAGTATAATTATTCCACTAGGACACACATCACCACATCCTGTGCTATTTTCCACCGCAGGGAACAACAGGATATCCATTCCGCAACCTTTTAATTATTCTTTATCTATTTACCCAATACATGCTACCAATCGTCTATCCGGCACACCATCTATACTCCCTCTCGCACCATTAGGCGGGTTTTCTATAGAAAATAGTTTCACCGTCCCGTTGGAAGACCAAGCAATATTTGTATCTTTCCCTAGCGAAACGTTACAGCATATTGGTGTGCGTGGTTTCCGTTTGCCTGCCGGGCAGGATGGAATACAGAATATTGTTGCAACAGTACAAACAAGAGATAACGTAGGCAATTGGTCTAATCAGAGGCAGATACGTATAGACGGCCCGCTGGCTATTAATTTCCCTGCCACGAGCGTCGCTCCTTTTGCCGCAGTCGAAATTAGCTTCATGCCTTATTTAGGTGAGAATGAATTTATCACAGCCCTATATTACGAGTTTGCAGGTGATGTGCCTGTGGGTTCTACTTTTGTACGAGGCACAGGGTTTTCAAATCCGATTGGTTATGTAAGTTTTCTATATTTGGGTCAAATGTTTGCCCCTATTCCGGGCGGTACAGTATTGCCCGCTCATGCTTATGTAGGGCAAAGAGCTGATTTAAACCCAGTTAGTATTCCGGCTGGTAATAGAGATGATATCTCGGATTTGTTTTATAACAACACAACAGTAAATATGACTATATCCAATGATGCACTGTTTGCTTTTGTGCTAACAACGCCCGATATCATTTCTGGCGTAAACACAACACTAGTTTCCGGCAATACAATGAACAACATAGGGATTACATTTAACAGAATAACTACACAAAGAGGCGGAGCTAATGTTTTTAGCGTACAAGGTTTTTATGTGTACTTGCGCTCACCCAGTGGTGTAGTAAATATAGAACAATCATCAATTGTAGTAACCAATGCAGGCAATACGTGGAGTGTAGCCCAAGGTACTATTTTGCCTGAAGATATTGCCGGGGTAAATGATATGGCTATTTCCCAAATAACTGACTCTAGCGGCAGCAAAGTATATAGATTGAGATTGCCACAAGCGATAGCTGGGCATCTGGGCGAAAATTTCAATGACGTTCCTGTTGATGTATCTATGGACATCACTGCGTTGCCTACAGCACCATCAGGAATTGTGTTTTTACACGACTTGTTTATGGTAAGAGCTATGGATAATAACATCACAACCGAAACAAACGGCACCCTGCATGTACTTGATGAAAGCACTTTTCATTTTGGCACCCTTGGAGAAATGGTTGCTGCTCCACATCGTTCTTTATTTTTCAACATCCAAGGCGTAGCCGAAGTTCTAGTGGGTACACAAGTAGCCCCTGTACGCAATGGAGTTACCGGTACATTTGCGTCATTCGACCCGGCAGACCCGGCTAGTATGTTGAACCTAACCCTACGCGACCAAATAGAGCTTAATGTAACCGTTGCAAACAACTCCCCCGCAGCTGCCAGCGACTTTTACGCCATTATCCCTGTGCCTCGTGCTGGGCTTACGGCAGGCAGCAATTTCCAAGACGTGCCGGGCGGTTTCGACATGGAGTTTGCAAGCATAGAAGGCATTGTCCCGGCGGGCTATACCATACGCTTTGCCACAGCCTACACCGAAACACGCGCAGGTGCAACATGGATGGAGCTAAGCGGAGTGACAGACGCTAACCGGGGCGACATCCGCTCTATAATGATAGAGCGCACAGGCGGGCCAATACCCGCAGGCGACAGAGATAGTTTTTATATCCGCCTTACTCCAGACTGGGACACAATCGTTTTAGACCGTGACCAGTGGGATGGTACGCAAAATATATATGCGTCCCGTATGTTTAGTGCGTCAACTTTGGCATCCGGACACAGACCCGGTGCAAGAGTAGGTATACGCCTGTTACTTGGCGAGGTAGAAGGAATAGTGTTTAACGACACTAACGCAAACGGCGTATTAGACACAGGTGAAACAGGTATAGCAGGCGTAATTGTGCGTGCATACAACGCAACTACCAATGAATTAGTAATGCAAACTACAACTGCTGTTAACGGTAGCTACCGTATAGTAGGCGTAAATGTTGGTCAGCCGATAAACATTGTGGTAACTAACCCGGAAACCCAAGCGTCCTTACGCTTTAGCAACCACGGCGCACGACTTAATATTGCTGCAAATCATACAAGTGCAACTACTGTTGGTGTTGTAGCCAGTCAAAATAATACTAGCTGGAACTGGAACGCAGTAAATATCGGATTGCGCAGCGGTTCGGTTAATGAATATGAAATAACTTATCAATTTACGGGCAACATTCCAATAGGCACAGGCGCACCAACACAGCCAAGCAGTCGTGATGTTGACGCAGGTACACCTAGCGTATCACCCACATCTGTTGTAAACACATTCACTGGCGTTAACAGTGCCGGCGTAGCAGGCACATGGACATTTGGCGGTTGGACTACAACCTCTAACGGCGCGAACGCAACGTCGTTCACTATGCCGAATAACAATGTTCACTTTACAGGCAACTGGACGTTTAACGCAACTATATTTGAAGTTAGCTATGAAAAAGATGGCTATATTCCAACAGGCGCACCGGCCACACCGTCTGCGCGTGATGTTGCTGCGGGTACTCCAAACGTATCAGGAACAAGCATTACCCCTACGTGGGTAGAAGGCTATGAGAACAGTGTCGCAGGCATTTGGACGTTTAGCGGTTGGGAGGCTCCTGCTCCGCTTGGTACTACATTCACAATGCCTAATAGCAATGTTGTGTTCTCGGGCGAATGGGAGTTTACGGCGGGTACGCCTAACGTAATCTATACTGTGACAGGAGCAAGGCCGTCAAGTTACAGCGGAATGCCAGCATCGCCTCAAGCGGAAACGTCAGGCACGACTGTAACAGTTGCAGCAGTGCCGACAACAACAGCTACGACCAATTCAGCAGGCACGGCAGGTACTTGGACGTTCAACGGCTGGAATCATCCAACCATCACAGGCTCGACATTTACGATGCCAAACGATAATGTAGAGTTTACAGGTAGCTGGTCGTTTACTGCCGATTCCGGAGGTGGTAATGGATATACACCAAATCAAGAGCTTGTTAAACGCCCAGACAGGATGCTTGTTAGCGTTGGCGAAACGATTAACTGGACTTTGAGAGGGTTTCATAATCCTGTAGATGGCACGGTTGCAGACTTCACCATTATTGATATGCCGGGGCGCGGGCTTAACTTCCAATCTGGCAGACTTCCCGCATTTACTAATGGCGAAGGCGTAACCTACGATATTAGATATATAGTAACCGGCAGCGACCAGTGGCGCACACACGCAACAGGCGTTGATGCAAGCAGACCATTTACGTTTAGCCTACCGCAACCGGGTAACTTGCACTACACAGATATAGGCATTTTCTTTGGAGATGTTCCGGCTGGTTTTGGGCTTGGTAACGAAATTGTGTTTACCTTTATCGTTTCAGGCGATGCACCCAACAATGAACTTATAAACCGTTTCTTGATAGGGCATGGCAATATCCAGCAAGAAGGAAGTAGTCCTGACAGACCGGGGGTTATTATACCGGAGCAGCCGGGTGGAACAGGCGAAACAGGTAGCTCTGGCGGTCAAAGTGGAACGGGTACAAGGCACTATGCTATATACGATTCAGAGATATATGTACTTGGGCTAATTCCTTTCAGCGAAATCCATCATGCTTATATGATAGGCAACAACGGCATGATTAGACCAAACGACAGCATAACAAGAGCAGAAGTGGCAACTATATTCTTCCGTCTTATTACAGATGAGTATAGAGCAGAGGTTTGGTCGCAGACTAACCCGTTCCCGGATGTTGGGCTAAACGACTGGTTTAACAACGCAGTATCTACTATGATAAATGCTGGGGTATTGGTAGGTATGCCGAACGGCACATTCCAGCCAAATAGAGCCATAACCAGAGCAGAATTTGCTGTAGTAATGACGCGCTTCTTTGAAGGTCTACCACTTGAAGGAGCAAACATGTTCCCGGATATAGACGGTCATTGGGCAGCAGCACAAATAAATGCAGCGGCGCGTATGGGCTGGGTAACAGGCTTCCCAGACGGGACATTTGCACCAAATCAACCTATAACCCGTGCAGAAGCTGCGGCAATGATAAACCGCGTCTTAGGACGCTTACCGGAAACCGCAGACGACTTGTTACCGGGCATGGTAACTTGGCCCGATAACATGGACACATCTGCATGGTTCTACTTGCACCTTCAAGAAGCTACAAACTCGCACCACTATGTACCAAAAGAAGATGGTATCCACGAAACATGGACAGAACTGATAGAGCCAAGAAATTGGAGAGCGTTAGAAAGACCATATTCAACGCCGTGGGATATTCTTAGGAATTGATTTTAGCAGTTTACTTTACAAACCCCAGCGTAGATTATCTGCACTGGGGTTTAATTCTTAAAGACTATAGAAAAGGGGACAGCCATGAGCAACCTAATTTATATAGCCACACAGGACAATAGGGCTATTGACAATTATCAATTACTGCTGGAAGCAAAGGGCTACATGGTACAATTTTTCAAAAACAGTGATGAACTATTTAACATCATTCAACGGCAAAAATGTAACCTAGCCATCATGGACATAGATGCAGCACATAGCAACCATTTACTTATATGTACAAAAATAAGAAAACTTTCAAACCTACCGATTGTGCTGTTTCTGGTATATCCAACACACAACAAATTCCTATGCAGTAATGGACTTTTTTAACCCACAAAAAGGATGGTGATATGAATAATATCAATTGGCTTTTATGCCCTAAATGTAATAATAAAACGCGCATAAAAGTATGTTCGGAAACGGTACTTCTAAATTTTCTATTGTTCTGCCCCAAGTGCAAACAAGAAACGCTAATAAATGTCCAACAACAGAAAATATCCGTTATCAAAGAGCTGGATGCTAAAACATAATCATAGAATCCACTAGACAGCAATCGACATGAGGAGAGAGAAGATGCTTATTACCCGTGAAAGTGAATATGCAGTGCGTATGATACGCGCTTTGGCTGACAATGAAATTAGGACTGTACGCGCAATTTGCGATGAGGAGAATATTCCACATAAATTCGCCTACAAGATACTCAAGAAAATGGAGTATGCTGATATTGTTAAGGCGTTTTACGGTGTTAATGGAGGGTATCGGCTTAGTAAAGACATTTCGCAAATTTCTATGTTTGAGATTTTGACAATTAACCCAAATAACTTGCATTTTAATAAATGTTCTTGCTCAAGCTGTTCTGAATATACAAGTGAGTGCGCTGTGAATAAAGAATTTAAGCTACTAAAAAGCACTATAACATCGGCTCTTTACGAAAGAACGATGGATAAAGTCATTTTGTTGGAGTGTGATGCTTAATAAAAATCAAGAGTATATGTTCAACAAATAAATATATCTGTTATCAGAGAGCCAGACGCCAAGCGCAGAGCCGATAACTTGTGAGAAATCATTCACAGTTATCGGCTCTTTTTATAAGACAATTTACTTTCCTTCATTGTTTGCCTGATTTGGGGCGTGTAGGAGGTATTTAATGACTACTAATGTATTTCGACTTGACTATGATATCAGGCCGTTACATGATGGTAGCGGCTTGTCGTAGTAAGCTAACAGTAATCACTTATTAAAGATAGCGTATTTTAGCCTTCAAAATGTTGAAGGTAATTTTTGGCTGTTCGGGTTTCAATATTTTTCTGTATTTGTAAACGCTCGAATTGGACAAGCAATACAACCACGTTGCCGCTCCCCGCCAACTCCATTTGATTTCTAGTTTTAACTCAAAAATCAAATGGAGGAAATGTAATGGCAACTGTCAATTTGAAAGACTTTTACCCATGGTATAGCCATGATGAATATGTGGAAGTGTCTGACGAAGTAGCGGCAGCACTTCTTACGGATAAGCGTTACAAAAAAACACATGAGCGCACTATGCGGCGCAATAAAGTACGTTCCCTTGATGCAAAAAAAGATGCAGAGGCAGCAGCAATAACTTGTAACTCCAACAACCCGGAAGCGGTTCTTGAAATGATGGAGCGGTGTTGTCGTTTGTGCCAAGCCTTAAATTCTTTGCCGGAAATACAAGGCAGACGAGTTGAAGCGCACTATCTTCTTGGCATGAGCCAAGCGGAAATTGCAAAAGCAGAGGGCGTTACAAAAGGAGCAGTCAGCATTTCTATTGATAAAGGGTTGGCTGCTATGAAAAGTTTTTATCAAAACTTCGATTTGGGGCTAAACTTTTGCCCTAAAACTGTCCTGATATATGAGAGATAATTTTCTCTCTTTAATATATATCGGGATAAGGGATGAACAAGCCGGTGATATTTTTGTCTTATGACAGCTCAAACGAATACGGCAAGTTTCTCTTAAACACTTCGGGCCAACTTGTCCCGAAGTTAAACGAAGCAAAAGGGGCGGCGCATTTCATTATGCGTTGCCTTTTTGTTTTGCCCGATTACAAAGAATGGAGCGAAATACTATGCACTCACAACAAATGTATATAACAACTCCAAGTCAAGTTGACCACGAGAATATGAATCAAATCACCAAGCGCAATTCGTCTACATCATTTGTTATTAACGGCTGTGTCGTATCTTTTTCGTCGGCTACAAAAAGCACAGATGAACCGATTAAAGCGGTTAAAGAAATTCTTTTGTCTGTTTATAGGACAAGAGTAGCAAAAAGTTAAAAATCCATGCGACACCTTTGTGTTAAGATTGTAAATTTGGGATAATAGGGATGGCGAAGCAATAAGGACAATGCTTTGTATGCACCTTGATAACTGAATATCAGTGTATCAAATTACCTCTCAAATTTACCGAAACGAGAGGATGAATTGACTATGAGTAGTATTGGTATAATGCTAAAACAAAACTCGCTTGATAATGATTTAATGAACATTAAGCGTTACATTCCTAATGAGGCAGATATAGGGCGGCGTGTTGTTTGCTTATATCGTGTTTCTTCTGATAAACAAGTAACGTATAACGACAATAACGATGCTGACATACCTTTGCAACGCCGTGAATGCCGTCGCTTCATAGAACAACAAGGCTGGGTTCTTGTGCATGAAGAACGAGAAGATGGCGTATCAGGTTATAAAGTACGCGCCAGCAAACGTGATAGCATACAGAATATCAAAGAGTTGGCGGCGGGAAGACGGTTTGATATTTTTCTTGTGTTTTTGTTTGACCGCATAGGCCGAATTTCGGACGAAACACCGTTTATAGTTGAGTGGTTTGTAAAACAAGCAAATGTGCGAGTTTGGAGTACAAGAGAAGGTGAACAGCGTTTTGACAATCATACCGATAAGCTGACAAACTATATACGTTTCTGGCAAGCGGACGGTGAAAGTGAAAAAACCTCTATCCGTACAAAAACCGGGCTAGGACTTTTGGTTGAAGATGGTCATTATAAGGGAGGTAATCCACCATACGGCTATATGCTTGTTAAAAGCGGACGACTGGATAAGAAAAAGAACGAGAAGAAAAACCTTGCCATTCTTGAGGAAGAAGCAGTTATCGTTATGAAAATTTTCAGCTTATATGTACAGCGTGGTTATGGCGTTCATAAAATTGCCAACAAGCTAACCGAGGAAGGTATCAAAACACGGAACGGCAAAAACTTTCATCATTCAAGTATAAACAATATTATTCGCAATTTAACTTATACAGGTGTATTGCGAAGTGGCGAAAGCCGTTCGCCGGTAATTGAGGCATTGCAGATAATCACCCCGAATGTATGGGGAAAGGCGCAAGATATTATGGAAAAGCGTAATACTGATTCTGCTAATGCCCGTACCTACCCAATGAATACCGAAAGCCGCTGCTTACTTAATGGGAAAGTATATTGTGCGGATTGCGGTTCTCGGCTTGTTGTTACTACAAACGGTAGATATATCTATGAAAATGGCGAGAAACTAAAAAAACTTCGTTATTCTTGCTATGGTAAATCTCGAAAACAAACCAATTGCCACGGACAGACAGGATATACAGCAAAGCGGCTTGATAGTATGATTGATGGCGTTATTCGTCACATATTTGAAAATATGCGTAACATATCAAAAAGCGAAGTTGTCACTTCTAGTCTAGCAGCATTACAGCGTGAAAGTGAAAGCAGATACAAAGTAGCACAGCGTAATTATGCTAAGACAGCTACCGACCTTGCTGAACTAAAAACAGAAGTTGTCAAAGCAATTCGTGGTGAAAGCAAGTTTCAATCGGAATTGCTGAATGAATTGATTGCACAAGCGGAAAGTGGACTTGTTGAATATGAAACTATTTGCAACAAGGCAAAGCATGAGCTTGACGAATGCAAATATCGTGTTGCAGAAATACAGGCTAGGTATGATGAAGTAATATCATGGACGGAGTTATATGATGCGGCAGACTTACCGGCAAAAAAAATGATTATCGCGCATTTAATTAACCGCATTGAGGTTGGCACGGATTATCAAATCCACATAGACCTAAATGTTGACTTGGCGCATTTCAATATCGAGCTTGATTTCTGCACCTATGAACAAAAAGAAACAGCCTAAATGAAGGTTTAGGCTGTTCGTATATCCTTATTCAGTGGAGAATACGGGATTTGAACCCGTGACCCCTTGACTGCCAGTCAAGTGCGCTCCCGCTGCGCTAATTCCCCAAAAATTGGAAATTTTGTTATGCTGTTACGTACTATTGTCGACAGCTAACTAACTCTCCCAGCTGAGCTATACCCCCAAATTACTAAAGTATTGTATCATAGTGTTTAAAGTTTTGCAATATGTTATTTTGGCGAATGCGCGGAGTAGTTCGCTATGAGAATTTTGCGGCCTGAGGCTAGAAAATATGCTGAAGAAACAATACTATAATGCCGACTAAGAAACCAAGTATACCGCCAAGCGAGATTACAACTCTAAGTTCGCGTCTTACTACGCTTAGGGCAAGGGATTCGATTGTTGCGATGTCAAAACTGTTGATTTGAGATTCGACAATCTTATTGATATCAAGAAACTTAACAACAAGCGGTGCGGCAAATACAAGTGATTTTGCAGCAAGTGTATGAGCAATGCTGTGCAATTGTAAGGTATTGTTATTGTGAAGTTTTTCCGCAAGTTCGGATACACGTTCATTTAGGAGGCGAGTTTTTGCAGTTTCGAGATAATCTATAACGAAAGACGACAGTACAGGAATCATGCGCTCAATGTATTTGTCAAGAAAGTCAGGCAATTTGTCGTGGTGTTTATCGGCAAGCTGCGATATGGGCAGTTCTGCACATTTATCAATCAGAGCATCGATGACGCAGTCGGAGAGGTTGTCGGTGCATTTTTGTATGAGAGGTGCATGGTCGCGCAATTTGGCAGCATAGAAACTAACCGGAAGCTGCAAGTATGTTGTGGCCTTGCCCATACCGCTGTCAATCAGTTTTTGCACCTTGGCCTCATTTGCAAGGAAATCCAGCACATTGGCCTTGAGAGTTGCAAGTATCTTTGAAGGATTAACAAATGCGCGCGTGATAGGATTTAGGGAGTTATCTATAATCTGCTGTATTAATGTTTCGAGCTGGGCGCTGAGGCTTTCGTTGTTGCGCAGGTGGTCTGAAATAAGTTCAGGTAAGTGCTTTGCTGCTGCATTGGATAATGCTGCTTGAGCTTTTTCTTGGTTTTCACCCAGATACTCTGAAATGGGAGTTTCGTTATTCAGCAGATTATCTGCCATATACTGCTCGTTTATGAAGGTCTTTATTTGTTCACGGTTGCTATGCAAGAAAGCGGCAAGGTGCTGTTCAATAATTCCATCTTTAAGATGTTCAATAATCCGGGCGTGAATCAAACAGACAAGTTCTGCGCGAAACGCTTTGGAAAGTAATAAAGTTTGCACAGAGGCGGTTATGTGTGTTGACACTTTTTCGATTATCATGTCTGCGCCGGAAACATGAATGCGCAGATACTCTTCGACTGTCAATGGACTGTTTTTGGCATCCGAAATGCTGTTATTGATGAAGTCAGCAATGCGATGTCCAAGATTGTCGGCATTTTCAGGCGAGGTGAGGGCGGTTGTCAGCGTATCACTTGTGAGGATATACTCGCCTGTTGCAGCTCCAAGCTTTTTTGCAAGCTCTGCGCGGCGTTTTGGTATCACTCCGGGTGTAAATAGCAAAACAACACCAAAAAGCCGTTTCTCCTCATGCGGATGAAACAGCATTTTAATGGCAATCCAATTTGTAAAGAAACCAATTGCTGCACCGCTAAGCGGAATAAGCAGCATGCTTATGTTGAAGTTAAGCATTATTATTTCTGGTTATGGCGTAGGATAACATCATTAAACTGTCGGACAGATGAACGTCTTCGACAGCAATGTTTGACGGTACGCGTAAATCAAAAGACGCAAAGTTCCAAATTGCTTTGGTGTTCAGTGCTGCGAGGCGGTCGGCTATTGTTTGACAATCCTTGCTGCTGAGCGTAAGCACCGCGATGTCAATGTCAAAACCGGAAGTGTAGCTCTCGAGTTCATCGATATGGCGGACAACACATTTGTTGATTTGTCTGCCGCATATTTGCGGGTCGATATCGAAAATGGCACGGATAGTAAACCCCATGTTTTTAAAACTGCTGTAGTTTGCCAATGCTTGCCCAAGGTTGCCCGCACCTATGATTATCATGTTGTACGAGCTTCCAAGACCAAGGATTTTGCTGATTTCATCCCTGAGGACGTGTACATTGTAACCGTAACCTTGCTGGCCGAAACATCCGAAATGGTTCAGGTCTTGCCTGATTTGGCTGGCGGTTAAGTTCATCTGGTTGGCGAGTTCCATCGAGGATACTCGAACTACGCCAGTTTCAAGCAGGTAGCCGAGATGGCTGTAGTACCGCGGAAGCCGCTTAATTACTTGTTGTGATATAACTTTGTCTTTTTGCATAATAGCTCACTTTCCTACAATTACTTTTAACGTTTCTGAAAATCTTACTTTAATGACGACAATTATATAGAAGTAACGCAAAAATGTCAATATAAATATAGGTATAAAATGATAAAAGCCGCCAAAGCTTTAATTTGGCGGCATAAAGTTTGTTAGGTTTATCGGTAATTATCACTGTTGCCGGATTTTTCGCCTCTGTTTTTAATAAGATACCAGCCAAGAAGGCATAATACTACTACAAAGACTATGTGAAACATTCTGACCAATACTAAGAAAGCAATGGCTGCGAGCAGCGGAACTTTGTATTTTTTGGCAAAACGCATGATGTCGTCAATATCATCGGGTACGTATTCGCCGCTGTTAATCCGTCTGCGTTTGCTTTGAGCATCGCACAAAGATGCAAAAAACAGTATCACAAGCAAGAATGCAAAAAAGTGGAATGTATCTATAAGGAAAATTATCCCAAAGAATGCACTCATGAAGAATAATCCGCGTTTCATCATTCCCATTGCCATATAGTTAAGGCCGGGCAAGCATGATAACAGGAAGATCCAAAACCCGCTGATGTATCTGCGTGGTTTGCCTGTGCGCTTGGCAGTGCCGTGTGAGTTATTAATGCTGAAAGGTTCGGGCGTGTCGTAACCGGCACCGAAATGCGCATCCATTACATTGGATATACATCTTTTACAAACAATCCGCCCATTTACAGTTACGGCGCAACTATCGCACAGCCATACGCCGCAATTCCCGCATGCGTTATATGCTTGAACCTCGGCATGGTGGATACAATTCATAATTTCACCTACTTAAATCAATATATTTTCATTGGAAAAATTTTTATATTGCCGGCTATATTAGCCATATATCTTAAAATACGAAAGTTCACAAGTAAAGTTTGATATCACAAGAATTTTATTTGCGGAAAATTCTTGGTGTCTTGTAAAACGTTACGTTTGATGGTATCAACAATACAGGATTATAATTTTGAGATTGAGAAAACTACTAATGACTTCGTAAGAGGTCAAATTAAATTTTAATGCAGATGAAGCACTGAATAGCAGATAGTAAGAAAACAGGGGAGGATATATCATGAAGTACAAAAAACCAATCGCTATAGCATTGATTGCGGGCTTGCTTGGTTTCGCAGGTTGTGCATCTCAGCCGGTACCTGACGGCGTAGTGAGAAACAACGTGAGAAGCAATGTCAGCCGCAGCATTAACGATGGAAGAAGCAACACCAACAACAGATACAACAACGGCGGATTGACGAATGCGCCGCGTTACAGCACAGGGCGCGACGGATTGTTCAATGCTGTGCGCAATTCTGTAAACAGACCGGCAAGAGATGGAAGTATAGGAAGAACTGCAAACCACGCGACTAACATGGGTCTCATCAAAGATATGGACGGCACAAGTGCTAACCGTTCTGCAAGTAACACTAACAGTGTTACCGGAAACCAAACCGCACCCGGAGTATATGGCAACAAGGCCGTTACCAGACAAGCCGTGCATAAAGCCCCAACAAGAACAACTCTGCCACAAAACGTAATTAAGAGAAATGTTGAAAAGACAGACGGGCAAACAAGCAATGTAACTCGCAAAACGCCGACAGTACAGCATAGTGCAACAAACAAAGCCGGCAGCAAGGCTACCACAGCAAAACCAAAAGAAGCCGCAAAGCCGGTAACTCGCAAAGCTCCGGCGGTACAGCATAGCACTGCAAACAAAACAACCGGCAATACTCCCGCTAAGAAGCACGAAGCTGTAAAACCGGTTGCTGATAAAGCGCACAGCACAGGCGAAACAACAACACGCGCCGATGCTTCCCAAAAGCATGAAGCAGTTAACCGTACAACTAACCAGACAGTAGCTCGTAAATCCCCGATAAGAAAGCATATTCAAGTAAGAAGGCCAGCCGCGAACGGCATAGGTCATACCACAGAAAACGTACCAATCAGACCTGACGGCACGTACACGCCGTTTGTATCGCGCGTTAACCCTGACGGCACAATTAACAACCGTATAGTACCGCGCAGTAAGGGGACAGGCGAAGTAGTATACCCGGGCTACCCAATAAACCAATTAAGAAGCAACGAGGAAAGATATAACGGACACACTGTCCACTACGATGCAGACGGCTATGTAGTAAGCCGCAGCATCTACGGAACTGCGAACCCTAACGGGAACGCTGCTCGCCATAGCATAAATAACACCGTTACTAACCGTAATGAACGCAGAGCCGCAAGAAACATTGACAGCATTGTTCAACATGGCACAGGCAGTTTTAGCGTAACCCGCTCAAGCAATAACCGTAATACCGGGCAGAGTGAGAATATTTGGGGGAATCACTCTTATGGAACGCACAATACCGGAAGATTTGACGTAAACCGGAACAACAGACGCACAAACAGACCGCAAAATGCAAGATACGACCATACCGTACAACGCAACCAAGCCAGTAATAACGCAATGACTAACGCAGGAAATACGAACTACCACAGCGCAGGTTTTAACGTAATGAATCTGCCGAACTGGAATATCATCTAGCAAGCATATTCTGAAATAGGGAAGGGCGAGGCATATGCCTCGCCTTTTTTTGATAGGATTGAATTTTATGCTTGACAAGTAAACTTGGCATGTGTTATTCTTACTATGACAATAAAACTTGTCAAAACGACTATAATACTTGGAGGAATAAATTATGAGCGATTTAACAGAAAGCAACATACTCCGCAAAGAAGATATTCTGGCAAAGAGCAGACAGTCAAACAATGACGAAGGTATAGAGTATGCAGTAACACAAGGGGCAAAGAAAGGCAACTATTATGCCACTGAAATAATAGGTTTGCCTATGCTTATGTTTTCCATAGTTGCCGGGCAATGGCTTGCTGTATATGCTTTAGCTGCGGTAATTTTCGCATCGGAGTTTGGAGATTTTCTCACTAAATATCGCATTTTAAGACAGAAAAGATACTTTATAGCCGCAATTTGTTTTGGCTTGCTTGGAATGAGTGCTATAATTTTATTCGTGAGATATATCGGAACTATTCAAGGCTGGTGGGGTTAAAGTGGCGGGTGATATAAAAGACAATGCTTGGAGGAAATTTCATGGGTGATTCAATAGAAAGCAGCAAGAACCGCAAAGCAGCGATTCTCGAAAAAAGCAGAAAAGTAAATCAAGATGAAGGTGTAGATTACGCAAAAAACCAAGGACGCCGCATAGGAATGCATGCACTTGGTGGCATGAGTTTGGCGTTAGCGGCATTTTCTTTTTTCACTAATCAGGCATCTACGATAAATGCTCTTGTTGCGGCTATATTTGCATTTTCTTGCGGCGAGATGTTAGCGCACTATCTTTTCACAAAAAATATGCTGCATTTGGCAGGTGCTGTTTTGTTTGCTCTCCTTTCCTTTAGCCAAGTGTACTTTTTCGTAACTGCTGTGTTAGGATGGTGATGCAATATGAGAGATGACTTTGTACTAAGAAACAGGCTAAGAGTAGCAAGAGCAGAGAAAAATCTTTCGCAAATGGCTTTGGCAGAAATGGTTGGTGTCTCAAGAAATACGATTAGTTCCATTGAAACGGGGCTGTTCTGCCCTACGGCAAAGCTGGCACTTATCTTGTGTATCGCTCTGGACAAGAAATTTGAGGATTTATTTTTCTTCGATTTGTAGGGCGACCGCCTTGGGCGTCCGTTCGTAGTGCGTTGTAATGCCGACATTCCGCATATGCATTCTCTGACTTTACAAATTGTCAAGTACGTGGTAAAATTACAGCTTAGTTTTGTACTTGATATATCAAGCGGGAAGAGGAAATCATATGCGTTTAACAGGTACTTCTGCTGTAGGAATAAGGTTGCCGATCATCAGCCCCGGGGACGACTTAGTCACCATCGTTGCAGACCATGTAGTAAGAGTAACAGAGGCCGATGGAAAGCCACTGCAAAACGGAGATATCATAGGTGTTACAGAGGCAATTGTTGCAAAGGCTGAGGGCAATTTTGCAAAATGCTCCGACATTGCCGACGATGTACGAGTAAAATTTGGCAACGAAGAGATTGGCCTTGTTTATCCAATGCTCTCGCGTAACCGTTTCCTTAATATACTCAAGGGCATTTCTCAAGGTGCCGAAAAACTGCATGTTTTGCTAAGCTATCCGCACGACGAAGTCGGAAATCCTGTGATGGACATCGACAAAATTGATGAGGTTAGAGATAAACTTGGCGACAGAATGGTAACTGCCAAGGAATTCCAAGAGGCTTGCGGAGAGATTTACAAGCATAGATTTACAGGTGTCGACTACGTAGACATATACGAAAATGCAGGAGACAATATCAGCATCTACTTCTCGAACGACCCGCGAGATATCTTAAAGCTTACCAAAAATGTCCTCGTAGGCGAAATCCATACGCGAGACCACACAAAAGCTCGGCTTGAAAAGGCAGGAGCTGCGAAGATATATACATTGTCGGACATACTCAGCACCGGCATAAATGGCAGCGGGTACAACGCGGATTACGGTGTTTTAGGCTCGAACCTGTCGACTGACAATACACTGAAACTTTTCCCGGGAAAAGCTCATGAATTTGTATACGCCGTGCAAGCCAGACTGCATGAATTAACAGGCGCAACGCCCGAGGTTCTAGTCTATGGCGATGGTGCGTTTAAAGACCCTGTTTGCGGCATATGGGAACTTGCAGACCCCGTAGTATCCCCGGGCTACACCGAGCGGTTAGGCGGGCAGCCGACAGAAATTAAGATTAAGTTCGTGGCAGACAACGTATTTGGTGACTTGCAAGGCAAAGAAAAAACACAGGCGGTAGCCAAGGCAATAAAAGAAAAACACAACAATCCGAACGCATACAGAGAAGGCACGACACCGCGTATCTATGCAGACTTAGTAGGCAGCCTGTGCGACCTTATGGGTGGCAGCGGTGACAAAGGCACACCCGTCATGTTAATCCGCGGGTACTTCGATGACTTCTCAACAGAGTAGCATGGAGACAAAAT